>Ga0070726_10000212_pt1 | contig 90745 bp, 78 predicted proteins | sample tdAd471_FD_67275 | JGI IMG/M metagenome (GOLD analysis project Ga0070726, IMG submission 67275) | Marine sediment microbial communities from the Atlantic coast under amendment with organic carbon and nitrate - tdAd47.1 | ecosystem: Environmental > Aquatic > Marine > Coastal > Sediment | place...
CAGCCCCAACGCCAGCACAGGTGCATTTTTAGCCCAGGGCTGATTGCCCTCAAGCAGCACATCATAGACCTGCTGCCAGATCTCATCACTGCGCCCGCGTACACCCACGATATAACGCCACGGCTGAGCATTATAAGAGGACATCGTCCAACGCGCCGCTTCAAAAAGACCCGTTAAATCATCTGTACTAACCGTTTTTTCTGGGTCGATCGCATAGGGACTCCAGCGTTCAGCAAGTAATTCATGAATAGGATGCTCAGTTGGGTTTTTCATATCGAATTCCTCACTTTGGTAAATCAAACAACAGAATTTCGCTGTTTTCATTAGCGTTCAAGGTTAGGTGCGTTTCGTCAACCAGGGTCGCGGCATCGCCGCGCTCAAGTCGTTGCCCATTGATATTAACGATGCCTCTAATAACATGCACGTACGCCATACGGTCACCATTCAGGCACTGACTGATATTTTCGCCTGGCTCAAGCAACGCAGCGTACAACGAGGTATCAGTATGGACCGTAACGGATCCCTCTCGACCATCCTCTGAAACCAACAACCTTAAACGCCCCTGCTTTTCTTCAGCACTGAAAGACTTCTGCTCATAGCCAGGCTCAATGCCCTGCTCTTTTGGCAAGAGCCAGATTTGCAGCAAATGCGCCTGTTTTTCGAGCGATGGATTAACTTCAGAGTGCCTGACACCCGTTCCCGCAGACATACGCTGTACTTCGCCTGCACCAATGGTGCTGCCATTTCCCATGCTGTCGCGGTGCGCCAACTCTCCGGACAACATGTAGGTAACAATCTCCATATTGCGGTGCGGGTGTGTTGGGAAGCCGCTATCGGGCTGGATATAGTCCTCATTGATCACTCGCAATACTGAAACCCCCATGTGACCGGGGTCGTAATAGTCACCAAATGAAAAGCTGTGGTAGCTTTCGAGCCAATCGCGAGTCGCATGACCACGTTCATCGGCTCTACGAATCGTTAACATACTGTATCTCCTTAAAAGCATTACAAACTTGAATGGCTACAGTATTATTAATTTGTATGACGGGATAAACATAGAAACAGTTAATTAACTATTACGCAAAATGAAACAATATACACTTGCTGACCTCTACACCTTCATTGCTGTTGTTGAAACAGGCAGTTTCCACCAGGCAGCTGAACGAATGAGCACCAGCACCGCCAGCGTTAGTCGCCGGATATCGGCATTGGAAGAGGCCATGGACACGCGGTTATTGAACCGAACAACCCGCACGATGCGCCTCACCGACGCCGGACAACGATACTATGGCGACGTCCAGAATGTGCTGGCTGGCCTGCAAGAGTCAGAAGAACGTTTGAAAGCCGGTAACGCCATTATCAGCGGAAATTTACGCATTGCCGCCCCGATGAGTTTTGGCATCAAACGTATTTCTCCGCTGATTCCAGAATTTCTTAAACGTTATCCGGATATCCATATCGACCTGGTACTGGAAGATCGGGAAACCGATTTATACGCAGAAGGCATCGATATTGCGCTGAGGATTGGCGAACTAAAGGACTCATCACTGATCGCCACCCGCCTTTGCCCCATTGATCTTGCTTACTGTGCGTCTCCCGACTACCTGGAAAAACATGGCGAGCCCAAGAACTATGATGATTTAAAAAACCACCATTGCCTGCATTACAGCCTGACCCGCTCCAAGCATCAATGGGGTATATCCAACGAACTTGCTCAGCTAAAAGGGCAGCTAACGGCTAATAACGGTCAAGTGTTGTGCGATGCCGCTGTTCAGGGAACCGGTATTGTCATTTTGCCACGTTTTATCGTTGAAGGTGCGCTGCAGAGAAAGCAGCTAAAGACAATACTGGTTAACGTCACTCCGGCCCCAACCTATCTCTATGCCCTGCGTTTATCACGGCAATTCACACCAGCCAAGGTGAAGGTCATGATTGATTACCTGAATGAGAAGTTTGCCGAAAGCTAGGCTGCTAAAAATATTTTGTATTCACCATGACTTGAGCCCCGTTGTATTAACCTTCTGCAACAAACACTCGGGTAGCTCGCTTATTGGCAGTGCTTTCGCCGCGCCTCCTCATGAGTGTTGTTAACCAACCATCGAAAAATAGCCATTTGTGACGGCAAGTAGATCAGGTATTCAGGATGCCACTGGACACCGATAACCGGGCAGTTGATGGTCGATTCGACAGCCTGAGTAATTTTGTCCAGATCCCAGCCAACACGCCGAAGGCTGTCGCCCGGCAGATCCACGGCCTGATGATGCAGGCTGTTAACCCGAAGCTTGGTCTTGCCCGTGATTTGAGCGAGATCCGAGTCAGAATCCAGCCAGACCTGCTTGGTCGGCAACAGCCCGGGGCGGTTATAGGTAAGCCGCCTCATCTGGCGAATGTCACGATGCAGATTACCGCCGAGAAGAACATTGATCAGCTGTACGCCACGGCATATACCGACCATCGGAATAGTGTTTTTCAGCGCACAGCGAATCCACTTGATCTCCAGCTGATCACGCTCCGGGTCAAGCTTAACCCTTGCGTCGACCTCGCCGCCGTAGTGTTCAGGACTGATGTCGTTACCGCCGCCGATAACCAGCGCATCGGGCAGGTCGCCGCTCCACGGATGAAGAATCGAAATACGCACCGGGATTGCGCCACACAAGCGAAGCGCAAGCGCGGCACACCACCAGGCAGGCGCCCAGCGGCGATGGTTACCCGTGACGCCTATGCGTGGCCGTCGACCCATTGCCTAACCCTATCCACCCAGGCAGTACGTTTGACCCCCAGCAGCAACCTGTCCGCTTCGAGAAACGCCTCACCCAGTGCCGTAAGCGATGCCTCGTCGTCGGCCAGACGTTCGACAACGCACCAGAGGTTCCACGAAGACGTAAGACTCCACTGTGGGTCGTCAATGCAGCAATTCGGCAGGCGATAATGAAAGGTTGGTCGGGACTTAATCTTGGGATCATCTACAGTTGCGCGAACCCGGTCTGCGTCTATATGGGCAAACATCGGCAGCATGTCGAGTGCGCGGTTGCGGGTCGGGTTATGATCGAGATAATCGTCGATCAGGGTATCGATATCGGGGTTCTTACGCGTCAACAGCTGCCGGATATACGTCTCGTCAAATAAATCGATATACGGGCTGACGCGCCGAGCCAAGTCGACCGTGTTGGCCTCGACCAACCACCATTGCAGCAGCACGAATGCGCGCAGGTAGCGATTGATTGTCGCGGCGTCTAGCGCCGGTATTTCGGGGTTAATATGCACCCCGTAGGCCGCAATCAATGACTCCTCGGTACCCACTGCGCCGGCCTCCCGCAGAGCATCAACCAGTCCGTTAAGGTGACTAAGCTGTGTCATGGCCAGGGGTGGGCAAGCCACCTCGATCGGCACCAACAGCGCGGCAGCCTCGGACAATTGTTGCAGCCACGCATCGGGAGTACCGGCCTGCTCGGCGTCTTCTGCCGTGCGCTTTAAAAAATCCCAGTCGACCTCAACGTTGAAATCGCCGATGTCAGACTTCACAAGGACCTCAGCGGCCGTCTCTTCGGCCACCCTTCCGCCGAGCGCCGCACAGACCGCACTGACCGTATCGATCAGCGTGATACCGGAAAACTCAAGTTCGAACCCCACGGTGCGGATATCTCCAGCCGCGTTTTCGAGCACGGCCGGGAATTTAAATTTTGAGGGAGATAATGTCATTAGTCGATTTTTTTATCACTCATTACGCCAGGCTGGGTTGAACACCAAGGTTGCACTATTTACGGTTCCAGATTCAACAAACGTTGAACCGAAGTTTTTTCATATGCTGTATAACCTATCATGTCTGTGTTTCGTTCACATTACGCAACAGTCTGCGGAACATTTCTCCGCCAGCAGTACCTTGGCCTTATTAACGATCAAATAATAATCAATACGCCCCTTTAATTAAGTAAACCTTCAGGAACTCCAACCACCTTCAAACTTGTCTGCATCAATCTTGTCCAATGCTCTGACATCGTCAGTTTGGGGGGATAACTATGGCACACAGATTTCATCTTGCACTTCCAGCAGGCGATTTGGATGACGCCGTGAAGTTTTATTGTGAGCTGCTTGGTTGCAGTAAAGGGAATTCCGAATCCGGAAACAGTGACAGCTGGGTCGATATCAATTTTTGGGGCAACGAGCTAACCCTTCACGCCTCAAACCCAAATCAATCACTAAGTGGCGTGCGCCATGAGGTTGACATGGGCAAGGTGCTGGTACCGCATTTCGGTGTACATTTAAGTGCGCCAGAATTTGCCGCATTAAAACAACGCCTTAACGATCAAAATATATCCTACGTGGATGAGCCTTATATTCGTTTCAAAGGTTCGGATTTTGAGCAGGAAACCTTTTTCATCGCTGACCCGGCGGGGAATATTCTTGAGATTAAGACTATGAAGCATCCCGAAAAACTTTTTGATTGATTGTTTTGCCCTTTTGAATGAAATCCAAGCGAACAAAACTTCCTGAATTATTAAGGTAGTTTCAGTCTAAGCGATTAGAAGCTATGTAAAAAAATGGTGGATGATTTTTAAAATCATCATGTGAGAGCACGGTTGACGACCCTCCTCCGTATCACGTCACAAGACACCACGGGGGAACTGTTCAGCCAAGCGATTCTTAACAGCAATGAGGAATCCAAAATGAGTGATAAAAAAGCCCCCAAACGGATCACAACACCGCTGGAAATAGATATAGAAGAACTGTTGAAACCCTGGGTTGAAAATAATGTCAACCAGGCAGCCATAGAGCTTATGCACACCCTGCACTCTTCAATAGATATTGGTAGTAAAGGGCAGCCTGTAATTTATCTTTCTGCCGGTGAATGGATGACTAAAGATGGCGTTAGGACGCTGACTAAAGAGATCCCACTCTGCGAGCTTCTTAGCTCGATGATAAACGGAGGAAGTTTAGGCGGGGATGACTCTGTAACACCGGAAGAGGCTCTTGAGCGGATCCAAGACTCCATCAATAAAGCAAGAGCAGAACTACACGTAAAGCTTGCATCCTAGTCATGAAAAGACAACGTTTTCCTTGGTTTCATATTTAACTGTTGCACCTAAAGTGTCATCAGTTCCTACTGATACAAGTGGGTAAATAGACAGGCGGTGCTGGGTTGAGCGTTTCGCCCTGCTGGGCGAGTTGGTTTTCTGTGCGGCCAAAGCAAACGAAGCAAAAGAAACGGCTTCTCTGGTCCGTCACCGGCTACGTCGATACCCTTCCAATCGACTTAACATCTCATTTCGCCTAGCTGGCAAGAGTAAGGGAGACCGTCGCGTCTCCCTTATCAATCCCTGGCGACCTACCTCAGGGCACCCTCTCTTGCTACGCAATTCACCTTGCCTGGCACTTGTCCGGCTTCGCCGGATTCCCTGCGCGTTTCAGTTTCAGGCGGCGCTCAATAACTCGGCTTTCAGCCTCAGACAATCTTCGCTTATTTCCGCCCGAACCCTGCAATGCTCAGCTGCGATTAAAGGGGAGTCAGGTGTGCCAACGAAAAGAATGAATCACAATCAAACCACACCACTTGCCACAGGCTCCAAATGCTCCCCTTCTGCGCAGCCGAGCATTGAGCTTTCAAATGGAATAAGGGCGAGGACTGTCTGAGCCGTTAGGCGAGTTCCGCAGCCCCCATTTGAAAGAGAAACGCGCAGGGCAGTCGCGAAGCGACCAAGCTGCTGGGACGGTTTTGGATTGTTAAGGCTTTTGGGCGCCCAAAAGCCTTAACTCGCCAGCAAAGGCGAAACGAGATACTTAAAGTTTGAGGCAGGTTCGAATTGATCAAAAAATATTCGATCTGGCCCCTTTAATTGAAACTACAGAATAACGTGGTCTGTCCCCGTTTTTTCCGGAATCCTATTGAACGGCTTGTTAGCCGTTACATTAAAATTAAATGAAAACCTATACCGGCAATACCTGCCCCGATATATCTAAGGAACTGAACGCCATTGGGTATGTTAGCGGCAAAGATTCCCACTAATACGCCCGTTATATGAATGCTCGCCGTGCCTATAATAAAGCCCAGAGCATATAGTGTTGGGTTAGCCAAATGAGGCATTTCTATGCCATGAGCGTAACCATGAAAAACAGCAAAGAAACCAACAAAAGCCATCGCCAAGATGGGCGCTAACTTTTTCTCTACGGCCAGCGCGATACCCAACGCAAGTACGGAAACTGAAATACCCATTTCAACAGAGATTAATGGAACGCCATTCAATCCCAAAATCCCACCAACCAACATAATTGATACAAATGCGACTGGCACCGACCATAATGATTTACCCCCCATTTGCGCGCTAAGCACTCCCACACTCAACATAGCGAGCAGGTGATCAAATCCGAGAACTGGATGAGATAGCCCAGCGATAAAACCGCCTCCAGTTGCTTGATGAGCGTAGCTAAGACTTGGAAGCATCAGGGCAACGATTGTGAAACCCAGTAAAGTTTTTTTCATGTTTTTCCTTATATAGTGAGTTTAATTTTACTAACGCCTTAAGCACCCGCGCAGTCCTGCTGCGCTAAAAGGGGAATTAGATGCCTCAGCCTAACGCCAAACATTGCTCTCGAGTCATTCCAGCCAACAAGACGGAGTTCATTTTTATGAATAGCACACCGCTTTATTGCCCGGAGTAACATTAGCGTTTTTGTTTCGCCTTCCTAGGCGAGTTCATTTTCTTTACGCCTAAAGAAAACGAACCAAAAGAAACGGCCTCTCTGATCCATCGTCGGCTACGCCGATTCCCTACTCTACTCTTTATCCGGCATCTCATTTCGCCTGGTTGGCGAGATAAGGGAGGCCGCCGAGCCTCCCTTATCGATCCCTGTCGGCCCCTCGCACTTGTCCGGCTTTGCCGGATTCCCTGCGCGTTTCGGTTTCAGGCGGCGCTCAATAACTCGGCTTTCAGCCTCAGACAATCTTCGCTTATTTCCGCCCGAACCCTGCAATGCTCAGCTGCGCTTAAAGGGGAGTCAGGTGTGCCAACGAAAAGAATGAATCACAATCAAATCTCACCACTTGCTACAGGCTCCAAATGAACTCCCTTCTGCGCCGCCGAGCATTGAGCTTTCAAATGGAATAAGGGCGAGGACTGTCTGAGCCGTTAGGCGAGTTCCGCAGCCCCCATTTGAAAGTGAAACGCGCAGGGAAATCGCAAAGCGATCAAGCTGTAGGGGCGGTTTTTGATTGTTAAGGCTTTTGGGCGCCCAAAAGCCTTAACTCGCCGAAAGGGCGAAATAGGATATTAGGCACTAGAAGATAAAAAATAAATTCATCTCCTTATTTCTCGTAAACTACAGAGAAACGTGGTCTGTCCCCATTTTTTCTGCATTTTTTCATGAATCACTCCTCCATGTTTGAGAATAAATTTAACGCCTCATTCAGCGGCTTGTCCGCTGCAATGACTTGTTAAATTTGTACTTTTCGGCAACGTACTTTGCAGAATTCTCAATGTACGGAAACACTGTACTTTCATTAATGTTCAGCAGATCGAGTTCTTTCAATATTGCAGGTTTATTAGCCACGGTAATTCGGGTAACTGTTATTTCAGAAGTCCCTTCCTCATTCATAACTGCGTCAAGTCCATACAAAAGAAAAGCACCTGATTGAGATGAGATTCGGTCGTTACTTTGCTTACCCTTTACACAAATAATTTTTCTTAAATCATCCGGAATGATTTTAGGCTCGAAATATGGCTTTTCTTCTCTTATAAAGTGAACCAATCGTTTCACAGATACTTGATCGTTGAAATCTGGGCCTTCCAGGTCGATATTGTCCTTTTCTTCCTTTGGAAGTCTTGCCAAATTAGAAATACAGCTTGCAACGTCTGAGTCAAAATACTTCACTTCACCCCGACTCATTGAGAAAAGAATCACTTCTCCATCTTCCGCAAGTGCGGACTTGCACGCAAAATAGAGTGCTATCAGGGGGTTTGAAGTTATATCTAATAATCTGGTCGGCAACGAATAGTGCTGCATTCTTACTAATCTATCCAAAGTGTATTCATCAGACTGAAAGTCTGCTGAGTTTGAAACAATTAGCTCTCTGTACAGTATGTGTTCGTTATCTAGATAGAGATAGTTCCCATCGTCATCTTTTCTGAATAAGGATGGTTCTAGCTTATATTTGCTCTTATTTGAATGGCCTCGATAAAATACCTCTGAGCCAATTTCTCTTTCGGAGGAAAGAACTTTTCCAATGAAGCCCTGTACAGTTGTAACCTTGGGATTAGTGGACTTTTTAGCAGGAGGTTTCTCTTGCTTAGTGTGCTCCCGTATTTGCTCTTGATTTAATACGTTGGCAGCCGCTAGACGCTCAAAAAGATCTTCATCCTTGATCGCCCAGTGAGTTCTATTCATTTCCCAATCACGTATGTCAAGTAATGGGGCTATTGGTTTAATTGCCTCGTACGGTATTGGGGGGATATTCTGGTCAAATTCAAACTCTATAAAAAGCTTTATTCCCCTTTCTTTAATTGATGTAAATCTACCAATACGCAGGTCTTCCTCATCACCTTCATAAGCAAATAAGCAAGGATACGCCTTTAGCGTTTCAATTAGCTCAGGGGTAAGGGACTTAAAAGCCTCTGCAATAGACTCTGTTGTATATTCCAAGAAACGACTTTTATCGTACTCATAGAATGGCTCATCCCAAGCGCCCAGTCTGGCAGTTACTAAAAAGTTGTACATGCTATGAGGAAGCCCCTAAAAATTTAACAGCTTAGTGAGCGACACACGTCGCATAACATCCCATGGAAGGACAAAAAGCGACAATTCTGTCGTATAACTCGCTAACGTGATTATTCTTAATTTTGATTTTCATAAACGTCCGCCTCTCCCTGCGTTAACAACAACCAACGCCCTCTTCAAATCAGAAAACACCAGCCTAAATTCAAGCGACTCAATCCTTCGAGCTTTTGAAGTCATTTAGGGAGAGAGGGAGAAGCGGCGCGCCTTTCTGATGAAGGCGCTGCCACTTCCCTTTCCCCCTAGCTAAACAGTCATGTGCGCACAGGAGGCGCTCATGGAAATGCTTTTTCGTCATTCCGGCGAAGGCCGGAATCCATTCTTTTATGGACCCCGGATTACCCGATAAAGGGCACAAGCAAGTCCGGGGTGACGTTCCTATACAGGAATGACGCTAAAGCGTCTTAACCACACTTGGAATCGCCGCAGCTCAGACAGGTCATGCAGCCGTCCATCATAATCACGGCTTTCGTGCTGCACTTGTTACATACCGTGGCACCCGCTGGGTACTGGCCTTCACCCTCTTCCGAGGCAGCCGGTGCAACGGCTTGGTGTGCGGCTTCATACTCGGCACGTTTTTCAGCCAGAATTTTCTTCTGCTCTTCGTGCATGCCTTCATCAACGATCATACCGATTTTCTTCAGGTGATCTTCAATCACGCCGCCGATTTCAGCCACCAGCGATGGCATGAACTTACCGCCTTTTTTGAAGTAACCGCCCTTCGGATCAAATACCGCCTGCATTTCTTCCACCAGGAAGGTCACATCACCACCTTTGCGGAATACTGCGGAGGTGATTCGCGTGAGGGCAACAATCCACTGGAAGTGATCCATGTTTTTGGAGTTAATGAACACTTCAAAGGGACGGCGCTGCTCATGATCGGTGCCCTGGTTCAGCACGATGTCGTTGATCGTGATGTACATGGCGTGCTGCGAATCCGGCGTTTTAATCTTATAGGTTGACCCCACCAGCATTTCCGGACGCTCAACGCTTTCGTGCATCTGGATGATGTTGTTTTGCTTTTGCTCTTCAGCGGCAGCGGCGGCTTGCTCGGCCTGTTGGGCTTTTTCTTCTTCGTTGATAACTTTGTAACCAACGATTTTCTGATCAATTTTAGTGGCCATTTTGGGCTCCTTGCGAGGGCTGCGGTGCCCTCTTCTTGCTAATGTCTAAACGTTTACGATGTACGATTTATGTTGGCTAACCTTAGAACTTGCCGTAGTAGCCTTCTTTCATGGCATCAAACAGGTTCGCGGCCGTGTGCGTTTCACCATCGTATTCCACCTCTTCATTGCCTTTCAGGTCGACAACGGAGCCATCGGCCAGCGTAAAGCTGTAGGTGGTGTTTTCCAGGTCTTTCTCTTTCACCAAGACACCCTGGAAGGCTTCCGGGTTGAAGCGGAAGGTGGTGCAACCCTTCAGACCCTGCTCGTAGGCATACATATAGATGTCTTTAAAGTCTTCGTAAGGGAAGTCCGTTGGCACGTTCGCCGTTTTGGAAATGGAGGAATCGATCCATTTCTGCGAGGCAGCCTGTACATCAACATGTTGCTTGGGCTTGATATCATCGGCTGAGATGAAGTACTCAGGCAGCTGCTCTTCCGGATTTTCGGAATAAGGCATGGCTTTCGGGTTAACAAGTTCACGGTACGCCAGCAGTTCGTAGGAGAACACATCGACTTTTTCTTTCGTCTTGCGGCCTTCACGGATCACGTTACGTGAGTAATGGTGCGCGAAGCTTGGCTCGATACCGTTACTGGCATTGTTGGCCAATGACAGGGAGATAGTGCCGGTCGGCGCAATAGAGGTGTGGTGCGTAAAACGTGCGCCCTTCTCGGCCAGCTTTTCAACCAGCTCCGGGTTTTCCTGTGCAACCTGCTGCATGTAGCGGCTGTATTTGGCGTGCAGCACTTTACCCGCTACCTGATCACCAACCTTGTAACCGTCTTCTGCCATTTCCGGGCGTTTACGCAGCATGCATGGAGTGACTTCGAACATCTCGTCCATGATCGGCGCAGCGCCTTTTTCTTCAGCCAGCTCCAGAGCCGTTTCCCAACCGACCATGGCCATTTCTTTAGTCACACGCTCGGTCAGTTCCAGAGAGGCTTCGTCACCGTATTTCAGGCCCAGCATGGTCGTCGTTGAGCCCAGGCCCAGGTAACCCATGCCGTGACGACGTTTGTTTTGGATCTCGTGACGTTGCTGTTCCAGCGGCAAGCCGTTGATTTCAACCACGTTATCCAGCATGCGGGTGAAGATAGATACAACTTTGCGGTACTCGTCCCAGTCGAAACGGGCGTTTGGTGTGAATGGGTCTACCACAAAACGCGTCAGGTTTACCGAACCCAGCAGGCAGCTGCCGTATGGTGGCAGTGGCTGTTCGCCACAGGGGTTAGTGGCGCGGATTTGCTCACAGAACCAGTTATTGTTCATTTCGTTTACTTTGTCGATCAGGATGAAACCTGGCTCGGCGAAGTCATAGGTGGAGGACATGATGGCGTCCCACACACGTTGTGCTTTAACGGTCTTATACACGCGGCAGGCCACTAGGCCTTCGTCGTTGTGTACGTAATCTTCACTGTTTGGTGATTCACGCCAGATGATGTCATCGCCTTCCAGATCAATACCGTCATTCTCAACTTCCTTCGCGGTAACCGGGAATGCCAGTTGCCAGTCGGCCTGGTCTTTAACAGCCTGAATGAATTCGTCGGTAATCAGCAGCGACAGGTTGAACTGACGCAGGCGACCATCTTCGCGCTTGGCGCGGATAAATTCGAAGACATCCGGGTGGCCCACATCAAAAGTTGCCATTTGTGCGCCACGACGGCCACCGGCAGAGGATACGGTGAAACACATCTTGTCGTAGATATCCATGAAGGACAGCGGACCGGAGGTATAAGCACCGGCACCAGACACGTAAGCGCCCTTTGGTCGCAGCGTGGAGAATTCGTAACCGATACCGCAACCCGCTTTCAGCGTGAGGCCTGCTTCCAGGTTTTTGGTCAGAATATCCGTCATGGAGTCATGGATAACCGCTGACACGGTGCAGTTAATCGTCGAGGTGGCTGGCTTGTGCTCTTTGGCGCCCGCATTGGAAATAATACGACCGGCTGGGATCACACCTTTACGCAGTGCCCATAAGAATTTTTCGTACCATTTATCCTGATTTTTCTTGCCGGTTTCAACATCGGCCAGTGCACGCGCAACGCGGCGGAAAGTTGCATCCACATCGGTGTCTACAGCCTCGCCATTCTTGGCTTTCAGGCGGTATTTTTTATCCCAGATATCCAGCGATGCGTCCTGTAGAGGTATGTCCTTCACTTCGTCAGATACGGCTTTTAACGTTGCGCTCATGCGGTTGCCTCATGCAAAAATGTGTTGATTTTTTTAATTTTTTAACGTGTGCTCTTGGTGACCAAAAACACTACATATTGTGTTAGTGAAAAAGATACTACCCGAATATAGTTTTTAGGAGCAAGCGCTTATTGATAGAAAAAAGCAGTTATCGATTATTTTTCTAGACGAAATTCATCTATCAAATTATTTGTTATTTAAGGATGAAAGCTAAGCCGCTGTTTTCATAAGAAAAATATTTTGTGCGGAAATAGTTTTCCCGTTACGGGGTTAATTGAAGATTTTTTTTAAAACATTAAGTGAAAAAAAACTAGTGTGATTACTTTATAACCAGCACTACATATTGTGTCTTTATTATGACAACCGAAAAAGAAAATCCCTCTCGGTTTGGCTGCAACAAAAGGCACCTGATCCTAAATAACAGGCATAAAAAAGACGGCACCGATAAAAACCGGGCCGCCTTTTTTCTTATCGCTTGAAGCTGCTAATTATTGACTCAGCTCCAACAACAGCTTGTTCAAACGCTGAACGTAGGATGCGGGATCATCCAACTGCCCGCCTTCGGCCAGGTGAGCCTGGTCAAAGATGATGGCAGCCAAATCAGCAAAACGCTCGTCGTTGGCTTCCGCGTTCAGCTTTTCAACCAGCGGGTGCTCAGGATTAAGCTCCAGTGTTGGTTTGCTTTCCGGCATTGGCTGGCCCGCCGCTTCCATGATGCGACGCATTTGCGCGCCCATGTCATATTGACCAACAACCAGACAAGCAGGTGAGTCGGTCAGGCGGTGCGTCACGCGTACCTCTTCAACACGCTCTTCGAGGTTGCTTTTAACACGCTCAACCAGATCCTTGAATTGCTCCGCTGTTTCTTCCTGTTTCTTCTTCTCTTCTTCGTCTTCTACGCCGCCCAGATCCAGTTCGCCTTTGGCAACATCCTGGAACTGCTTACCGTCAAATTCATTGAGGTGGCTAACCAGCCAGTCATCAATACGGTCAGACAACAGCAGTACTTCGATACCCTTCTTGCGGAAAACTTCAATGTGCGGGCTGCTTTTCGCAGTATTGAAGGAGTCAGCCACCACGTAGTAAATCTTGTCCTGACCTTCCTGCATACGACCAACATAGTCTTCCAGCGAAATCGCCTGCTCTTCAACATCATCGTGTGTTGTGGAGAAGCGCAGCAGTTTGGCAACGGTTTCCTTGTTAGCGAAATCCTCTGCTGGACCTTCCTTCAGCACGGAGCCGAACTCTTTCCAGAACTCAGCGTATTGCTCAGGTTCTTTCTTGGCCATTTTAGCCAGCATATCCAGTACACGTTTAGTCAACGCGCCGCGCATCTTGTCGATTTGCGGATCCTTTTGCAGGATTTCACGGGAGATATTCAGGGACAGGTCATTAGAGTCCACCACACCTTTGATGAAACGCAGGTACATGGGCAGGAACTGTTCCGCGTCGTCCATGATGAATACGCGCTGGATGTAAAGTTTAAGACCATGGGTGGCATCACGGTTCCACATATCAAAAGGCGCACGTTTTGGTACGTACAGCAGGCTGGTGTATTCCAGCTTACCTTCAACCTTGTTGTGACTCCAGGTCAGTGGATCTTCAAAGTCGTGAGAGACGTGCTTGTAGAACTCTTTGTATTCATCGTCGTTCAGCTCGCTACGTGAGCAGGTCCACAGCGCTTTTGCTTCGTTAACGGCTTCATACTGACGCTCTTTGGGCGCTTCCTCTTTAGGCTCTTCACCCTCTTCGGTTGGCATGGCAGGTGCCTCCTGCTCCAGCATTTCAACCGGCAGAGAAATATGGTCAGAGTATTTGCGAACCAGGTTACGCAGACGGAAATCATCGGCAAACTCAGCTTCGTCTTTCTTCAGGTGAAGCGTTAAACGTGTACCGCGATCAGCCTTATCGATGGTTTGGATGGTAAAGTCGCCTTCGGCGGCTGATTGCCAACGCACACCCTCTGATGCCGAAGCACCGGCACGACGTGTTTCAACCGTGACTTCGTCGGCAACGATAAAGGCAGAGTAAAAACCAACACCGAATTGACCAATCAGCTGCGAGTCTTTCTTCTGATCACCGGTCAGGTTTTTCAGGAACTCACCGGTGCCGGATTTAGCAATCGTTCCCAGGTTAGCGATAACTTCATCACGGGACATACCAATGCCGTTATCAGAGATACTAATGGTGTTAGCCTCTTTATCGAAGTCGATGCGAATTTTCAGATTGGGATCGTCTTCATACAACGCATTGTTTTCTAATGCTTCGTAACGCAGCTTGTCGGCGGCGTCAGAAGCATTAGAGATCAGTTCACGCAGGAAAATTTCTTTGTTGCTGTACAGCGAGTGGATCATCAGGTGCAGAAGCTGTTTAACTTCTGTCTGAAAACCCATGGTTTCTTTTTGTGCTTCAACGGACATTAAAACGTCTCCCCGTCAGTTGTTAATGGCAGTGTTTAGTGGCCCACCCACAGTGGTGGGCCATTTAAAATTCAGTAACGGATAGATGGGGTTAGCAGAAAAGTTTTCAAGAGGCGAGAAACACAAAAGCTATTGTTATGCCGATAGCTGATCCAGCCTACGCTTTTGCCTTTTTAGCGTTTACGCTCAATAAGGTAAGAGCCGTGCATCAATGCTTTGAGTGTACGAGATCGAAACTCCCGTCGATACAACACGGCCACGACCCAGGCTGACGCCACCATAAAAGCATAGGGATGGATAAACCACATTAACAGGGCGAGACTGTAATAATAGGAGCGCAGGCCCATGTTAAAGGAATAAACAGCCAGGCTGGTCAGTTTACTGGCCGTTTCGGCATGATTACTTCGTTCCTCATCACTGTAGCTGTCATCATCAAACAGCGGCGCGCTGCCTATCATGATTGACATAAAACCGTATTGGCGAATACACCAGGTAAAGGTGAAAAAAGCATAAATATAAATAAACACCAACACCAGCACTTTACCCTGCCAACCGCGACTACTGAGGTAATCGGTAAAAGGCAGCTCCAGCAGGAAGTTGGTGGCGCTATCGGTGGCACCTAACACCGTCAATAAACCCGCAATAATCAGCAGACTGCTGGAAGCAAGAAATGTCGCGGTGCGTTCGAGATTGGAGATGACCGAGGTGTCTGCAATTCGACCATCACGTTTCATCAATACGCGCATCCACTCATCGATGTAACACTGCAATGCGCTTTGCAGGCGATGCTTACGTTTTGAGTAATGACGAGAAAACCAGGCGTAGCCAAACCAGCACAAAAAGAACCAGCCAATGGCGTAATAATCGAGCCGATCAAATTCGAACATAGACGTATGAAAAATCCTTAATGTAAAACCACAAAGCACACAGACACAATTAAAGCGCGCCTTTACGACCTTAAAAACCCCTGATTGTTCAGGGCCAACTTAATTTATTTTCAATAAGTTAGACTAACTATCCAGAAATCGTGCCACATGATCAAGCGCACAACGTGCCGATACCTGCGGGTTATATCCCCCTTCCAACACTGACACCACGCGTCCCTGTGCGTAGTCATTAGCGGCATGAAAAATCAAATCGGTTACCCAGGCATAATCGCTTTCAACAAGGTTTAAACCAGCTAACGGGTCATCACGGTGAGCATCAAAACCGGCGCTGACAAAAATCATCTGCGGTTGATGTTGCAACAGGGCTGGCAGCCAATCACGCTCAATGGCTCGCCGAAAATGATCGCCTTTAGTGCCAGACTCCAACGGTGTATTGACGATGTTTGGGCGCTCAATATCAAAATATTTATAGGGATAAAACGGGTGCTGAAAACTCGAACACACCAGCACCGATGGGTCGTCCTTGAAAATATCCACCGTGCCATTACCGTGATGCACATCAAAGTCCAAGATAGCCACGCGCTCAAAACCGTGCTCGGCAATCGCATGGCGGGCGCCAATAGCGATACCGTTGTAAATACAAAAACCCATACTGGTATCGGCTTCGGCATGATGGCCCGGTGGGCGCACAGCGCAAAAGGCACGCTGATAATCACCGGCCATGATCTCGTCGGTGGCCTGCACGATACTGCCCGCGGCCAGATTTGCGGCACGGACACTATGCGGGCACAAACGTGTATCCGGGTCTAACTCAAAGAACCCCTGCTCCGGGGAAGATTGAAGCACATGTTCAATGTGGGATTCGGGGTGGGCGCGTAGAATTTGTTCACGCGATACCGGTTTGGCTTCGCGTTCGACAACATCCTGAATCAGGCAGGTTTCCTGAAAATGCTGTTCGATCGCTCGCAGCCGCTCAGGACTCTCCGGGTGACCATTACCCATATCATGCAGAATACAATCGGAATGACTAATGACGGCGGTTTTCATAGGATCTCAAACACCTTAGTTAACGTGTCATCTCGGCACAGCCCAAACTACCTTCTCTTACTCCGCAATTCGCTTTGCAGGCCGAAACCCGATTTAAAAAATAGATAGCGGCTCTCAAGCCGGTATGACGGCATTTTAAAAATTAGTCGCAACTAGCCCAGGTAATGATGTGCTCTTCCCACTCATCAAAGGGCACGTTCTCTTCAGAGATCACCTTACCCGTGACCGCTATTCCAGCTTCCAGCACGGTATCGTGAGTACCGGTTATCAGTGGATGCCAATCGGGTAAGTCCTTGCCCTCGGCAATCAAACGATAACCGCAGGTGTTAGGCAACCATTTATATTCGAGCACGTTTTCCGGGGTAAGTTGCACACAGTGCGGAACCAACACCGTACGATTCTGGTAATCGGTACAGCTGCATTTTTCCTGATCCAGATAGCGACACACCAGGTGGGTAAAATACACATCACCGGTATCTTCACACTCCAGCTTTTCCAGGCAGCAACGAGCACAGCCATCACAGAGTGACTCCCACTCTTGCTTATCCATTTCCTGCATGGACTTGGCTTTCCAGAAAGGTTTTACGGTATCGGCCATCGCTATTAATGCTCTTTAGAAAAATTAGCTGGTTTTAAAGTAGTAATATTTTGCGAGAACAGGAAAGCTGTCCGGCAAACTCGAAGTGTATATTAAATCCATGACCTATTGAGCACGAAGCTAATACATTGGCCATGAAAATAATGCACTTTTAAACCAGCTTGGTGTTGTGCTCGTTGTTGAAGGTGTCTTCTATCTTGGGCGGCATCTGCAGGAAATACCCCTGCTCAGCAATGGCCAGCACCACCTCGTCACGATCCACGCGGGCCAGCTTACGCTCCGGCGTCAGGTGCAGCGTCATGGCAAATTGCGGCTGCCCGAAGACCTTTAGCAGGGTTTCAGGAACGCGCTCCAAATCTTCCTTTTTATCCACGTAGAGGTACATACCCTCTTTTTTCGGGCTGCGATAAATAGTGCAAAGTATGGACACGTTAAATCTTCCCCTTCATATCAGCCAGTGCCGTTAACAACGGTTCTCCAAAAAGGGTTCGCTTCCAACTTGGCAAGTCGGCAGGCAAACGTGCCTCGCCGCCGTGCATCAGATGGGTCAACATGGCGACCAGTGATTTACGACTCAGTAATAGTTCAGGCATTAAATCAACCGATTCGGCAACCCCTGCCAACAGCGCCTGTAGCTCTTTCACCAGTGGCTTTGCACGCGGCGGTAATGGCTCAGGAAATGCAGGTACGCGCTCCTCGTCCGCTGTCTCCTGATTCACAAGACGTAATATCTGTTCGCCATCTTCCTTCACCACTCGACGGCGCAGCCCCTCGGTACGGCCTAATGCCTGAGTGGTGTCAGGCAATCTTTGGGCGATATCCAGCAACTGCGGATCCTTAAGAATAAAACCACGCGGAATATTACGTTGTCGGGCCTGAATTTCACGCCATTCAGCAAGTCTTTGTATGATTTGTACTTGATCTTCCGTCAGTTTATTTGCGCCCTTCACCTTCAAATAAGCCTCTGCCGGGTCGCTATTTCGGCGCTGCTTATTAAGCATCACCTGCATTTCTTCCTGCGCCCAACTTAGTCGCCCCTTGTCTTGTAGTGCTGCGACCTGCTGCTCATAGAGCTCAATCAGGTAATCCACATCCTGCGCGGCATAATGAAGCTGCTTATCACTCAGCGGTCGTTGCAGCCAATCGGAACGCTGCTCACCCTTAGGCAAATCAACATTAAAGATGCCATCAACCAGGTTTTTGTAACCAATCGACATTCCGTAACCAAGAAATGCCGCGCCAATTTGAGTATCAAAGATCGCCTGCGGCTGACAATTGAGAAAAACACTGAAAACCTCTAAATCTTCTGAACAGGCGTGCATCACCTTGACGATATCAGGGCTTTCCAGCAGTTCAATCAGCGGCCTGAAATCGGTAATTGGCAATGGATCAATCAGAAAACAAGTATCCTCAGTGGCAATCTGAAACAGCGCCGCCTGAGGATAAAAGGTGTTAACCCGCATAAACTCGGTATCAAGAGCAATACAGGGGCTATCGGCCCAATGGCTGGCCGCCTGTTGCAACTCTGCGTCACTGGTGATGTAGGTAAAGGTATCGTAATGTTGCGTCAAAGGGGTCTCAGTTCAGTTATTTAATAAAGCCTGGCCTTCAAATCCAGCTGGCTGTTAATTCAGCGTTTGGCGGCCCTGCAGAGCATGAGCCAAAGTACCACCATCAACAAACTCAAGTTCACCACCCAGTGGCACGCCATGTGCAATGCGGGTGATCGTGACGTTTGGCGACTCCAACTGTGCGGCAATATAGTGCGCTGTTGCCTCACCTTCTACGGTTGGGTTGGTGGCCATAATCAACTCCTCAACCTGATTTTCTTTCACTTGCTCAACCAGCAGATCAATACCGATATCCTGTGGACCAATACCATCGATTGGCGACAGGTGCCCCATCAACACAAAGTAACGACCTCGAAACAGATTGGTCTGTTCAATGGCCATCACGTCCATGGGAGACTCCACAACACAGAGTTTGGTAGCATCTCGTTTCGGATCGGCACAAATGCGACACAGCTCCGTTTCACAGAGTATTCGACATTGCTGGCAATGCCCCACTTCCTTGATTGATTCGGCCAGCTTTTGCGCCAAACGAAAAGCACCTTCACGATCACGTTCGAGTAAATGCAGCGCCATACGCTGAGCCGACTTGGGGCCAACACCTGGCAGGCAACGCAGTGCATCAATCAATTGATCGACCAGTGGACTAAAGGACATATAAATATTCTATATCAAAGAGTTAGAAAGGCATTTTAAAGCCAGGCGGCATACCCATACCGGATGCCATGCTCGCCATATTTTCCTTATTGATGTTCTCAACACGACGTACGGCATCGTTAACTGCAGCCGCCAGCAGGTCTTCCAGAATTTCCTTTTCTTCGCTGAGTAGCGATGGATCTATTTCAACACTACGCACATCATGACGGCCTGTCATGATCACCTTAACCATGCCCGCGCCGGACTCACCGGTTACTTCAGCATTGGCTATTTCTTCCTGTTTCTTTTGAAACTGCTCCTGCATCTGCTGAGCCTGTTTCATTAACTCGCCTAAATCGGGGTTCATTTTTTATACCTCTACGTCTAAAGCTTTCTTTTACAAAGTCAGTCTATCGGCTTAATCGAATCAACATCCAAAGTGGCACCAAATTCAGCCATCCAATGTTGAACATTCGGATCATTTTCCAGCGCTTCACGCGCAGCCTGCAGACGCTCTCCTAAGACGCGCTGCGCCCAGGCCGCAGGCGTCTCCTGTGTGACCTCTCCAGCCTGAATATTAACCTTGATCGCCGCACTCAGGGTTTCGGTTAAAGCCTGTTCGATTCGGCTATGATGGCTGGCGTTCAACAGGTCAATGTATTGCGGATCAATTTTCAAATTCAACTGTTTATCAGCGCGCGACTCAAAACCACACTGCATCAGAATATTACGCGTCATACCACGCAACAGTGATTGATGCACCACCTCAATCCAGGCCTCATTACTGTTGAGTTGTTCCAGCGGAAAGCGTTCAGCGGCCGGTGCTGTTGATTTCGGCTGCGCCGTAGGTGCGCCTGTATCAGCACTTGAACCGGGATTAGTCGACTTAGGCGCTTGTTTGTTTTCGGCAACGAGCTGTTTAGGCGTTACACCAGCCTTAACCTCAATATTGGATTCGGGCTTTTCAGAAGAGCTACGGGAGGATTCCCTTGCTGCCAGCTCTTCGTAGCCCTGCTCATCAAAGTCCGCCTTTGTCGGAATAGCCGCAATTTCTGCCAATCCTGCCGCATCATTATCAACCACTAGATCCAGCTTGGCACGTCCAGCAGCTTTAGCCTCGGTCTCAGTGTCATTTTGTGAGGTGGGCTTTGCGCTTATTTCGCCGCGCGCCATCGCAAGCGCCTGTGACGCCTTATTGGCTGCGCCTGAAGAAGTCGGCACGGCCTGAGGAGTATTCGTGGTGGACCTTGCGGGCGTAGACGTTGCTGATACTGAAGGCGCGGCTCGCTGGCCGTTATTACCAGGATTAGGGGTAGTCGTTAGTTTTTTTTTAGGCGCTTCGGGTTGCTCACCATCAACCGGCGAAAAGGCCAGCATACGCAGCAGAACCATTTCCAGTCCCGCTTTAGGAGATGGGTTGAGTGGCAGATCACGACGTCCAATCAGAGCAATTTGATAATAAAGTTGTAAATCCTCGGCACTGATTTGTTCCGCATAGTCCCGTAGTTTCTGAGCAAGCGCATCTTCACCTTCGGCTGAATCAGGTACAACCTGTACCACGGCTATGCGATGCAGTAATGAAATCAGCTCCTCAAGAACCGCACTAAAATCGGGCGAGAACTCAGCCAGTTCAGTAATTTGATTCAACACCGCAGCGGCATCTTTTTGCATCAGGGCTTCGAAAATCTGCTGGATACGACCGCGATCAATGCTGCCCAGCATATTACTGACATCAGCTTCCATCACCGAGCTTTCGCCAAAGGCAATGGCTTGATCAGTGAGGCTCAAGGCATCACGCATACTGCCATCAGCCGCCCGTCCCAACTGCCAAAGTGCCGCCTCTTCAAAGGGGATATTTTCTTCGCCCAGCACAAATTTAAGGTGCTCCGCGACCCGTTCAGGCGACATATTCTTGAGATTAAACTGCAAACAGCGCGATAAAATGGTCACCGGCAGTTTCTGAGGGTCTGTTGTCGCCAGCAGAAACTTCACGTGTTCTGGAGGCTCTTCCAGCGTTTTCAGCAACGCATTGAAACTGTGGCCGGACAGCATGTGCACCTCATCGATCAGGTACACTTTGAAACGCGCGCGGGTCGGCAAGTATTGCACGTTGTCCAGTAATTCGCGGGTATCTTCAACCTTGGTGCGCGAAGCGGCATCCACCTCAATGAGATCAACACAACGGCCTTCATTGATTTCCACACAGGAGGAACACTGCTCACAGGGCTCAGAAGTAATACCCTTCTCACAGTTCAGACATTTGGCAAGGATACGGGCGATGGTGGTTTTACCCACACCGCGGGTGCCTGTGAATAAATAGGCATGGTGTAAACGATTATGGTCCAGCGCGTTGATCAGCGCCTTGAGCACATGCTCCTGCCCGACCATCTCTTTGAAGATGCGAGGACGCCATTTGCGAGCTAATACCTGATGATCCATAAATGCCTGTGAAACAAAAAAATAAGGGGTTCTATGCTAGCGATTAAGGACGGCTATCACCAGAGAAAATTAATCAGAAAATGGATTTCTTTGAGCGAAACTAACGTGACAAAAACGGGGTAAGTCGTGCGGAAGGATTTAAGGTGGCGACTCCTACCAGCCACACCCCGGCACATGAGTTCACTGCTACCGTTGCTCCCTTCCGGGCCTGGCGGAGTTCACAATGTATCATTGCGGAGGGACCAATAGAAGTCACCATAAAATCGACGGGCATTGTGGCTGAATGAGGCGCCAGATTCAAGATAGTCGGACAAATAAATTATGGCTCTGCGGCAGGTAATAAACAACCGCATACAAATGTCCGGTACGCTAAAGTTTCGGCGCCAAACATGCTACTGTTATTTGTACCCGTCAGTAGCAGGCACGCTCAACCATGAAAACCGCTCAACTCCTTAACGCCCTACAACAGATACCCCACAAAACAACCTACTTTGGCCCGCAGGGTTTTGCATTACCGAACTCCGATGACGAGCTAAAGCAGTTTCAACAGGGCTTTAGTATCCACCCGGATGGTACAAATCTGACCGGCGTTAATACCGGTGACTGGCAGAAAAACTGGCTAGTGATCGCCATTGATACCGAATTGGGCGACCCGTATTTTGTGGACACCAGCCTTGAGCAGCTGCCTGTTTTTACCGCCATGCATGGCGAGGGAGTATGGCAGACTGACGCAGTAGCAAACTCACTCAATGGTTTTTTGGCATGCCTAAAGTTACTGATCAAACACGGCGGGCAAACAGCCGCTCAGTTTGTACCCAATGAAACCAGCATTACCAACCCAAAAATACTGACACAATTACACAGTGAGCTGGTCCAGGCCTCCGGCTGCAAAGACTTCTGGTCGTTGTTTTTTGACTGCTATTTTGACTGGTTAGAAGAGGATTAATCCTCACCAAGGTACGCAAAAAATGGAGTGTGATTTTGAAAATAAGCAAACATCAGCTTAATAAAGCCGCTGACCAGGGCATTATTTCAGCCGATCAGGCTAATGCGTTATTCGATTACCTGAAAACACAGCCGCAAACTGGCCCGGCATTTACCTTTACTAACATTCTCTATTATTTTGGCGGGCTGATCGCCATTAGCGCCATGACGCTTTTCATGAACCTTGGCTGGGAAGCCTTTGGTGGCTGGGGCATTTTCTTTATTTCCATCGCCTATGCCGGTGTTGGCCTATTGTTAACACAAAAATTTCAGCGCGCGGGACACAGCATACCGGCCGGTATTTGCGCCACCTTTGTCGTCGCAATTACGCCACTCGCGATTTACGGTTTCCAGCTCGCAATGGGATTTTGGCCCGATGACTCCACTTACCGCGAATACCATCGATACATCAAGTGGCACTGGTTTTACCTGGAGCTTGGCACCTTAGTTGTTGGTACAGCTATGGCAAGAGCTTATCGCTATCCCTTTATGATCATGCCAATTGCCGTCACGCTTTGGTATATGTCCATGGATATTGCTGTCATGCTCACCGATGGCCGTTACGACTTCCAATTTCGCGCTCTTTTCTCCCTGTGGTTTGGTCTGCTCACCACCCTGCTCGCCTTTTGGGTAGATATTCGCTCCCGAAAAAGCGGCGATTATGCTTTCTGGCTTTACCTGTTCGGTGTGATGACTTTCTGGGGCGGCCTATCCATGCAACACTCAGACAGCGAGCTTAGCAAGTTTATTTATTTCTGCATTAACCTGGGGCTGATTGCTATTGGCGCAACATTAGTCCGTCGTGTATTTGTTATTTTTGGTGCCTTTGGCTGCTTCTGGTACTTGCAGCACTTGGCCTCAGAAATCTTCGAAGATAGCTGGCTATTCCCGATTGCCCTTACTGCTATCGGGTTAGGCATCGTTTATCTGGGCATTGTCTGGCAGCGTAATGAACAGAGAATCACCGAAAAAACCAGAGCCGTCATGCCTGCAGCCCTGCGAGAACTACTCTCTGAAAGGACAAACAAGAACTAGCAACGATAACAATAAAAAGCTCACCTAAAAGGTGAGCTTTAGTCCTAATACCACTGCATTGTCCTGGGTTTTCTCGCCAGCCGCCCTGGAAAAATCAGCTGTGTTGCCATATTGCTTCGCCCAACTCACTCCCACATAGGGCGCAACCTCACGACTAATTTCATAGTGCAGCCTTAGACCCAACTCCAACTCGGAAAGCCCTGAACCCGTATGCGTCTGCCGATCGTTACGGGTATGGGCATTGAATTCAAACTCCGGAACCAAAACCCAGCGCTGAGTCATTAACAGTTCGTACTCCAGATTCAGTCGCAAACCGGTTTGCCCTGCTTCGCCAATAAACAGGCTGGCTTCGGTCTCAACAAAATAAGGGGCGACGCCCTGTAATCCTAAGACCAGCCAATCACGACTCGGCTCCGGCTTTGCATCAAAACGAAAGCCCAGCTGTAAATCCCAAAATGGCGTCACAGCACGGTTATACAAAAGCTGCCACTCTGTCTCAGTGGTTACCCCCTGTTCACGCTCACCTTCCGCTTTCATCCATAGTTTATGAAGATCCTTACCAATCCAAGCCTCTACGTCCCAATTCAGGCTTTCTTCGCTACCCGCATCACGCCACTCCAGCGCATCAAAGGTGATACTTGTCAGCAATGGGTCATCCTTGCTGCCAGCATAAACGGGCGCGACCATAGCCATGATCAGTAACGGTGTTATTATTTTCATGACACAGCCCCCTCACTGACCACAACCTTTCGTGCCATACCCGGCATGTGGTAAAGCAAATGACAGTGATAAGCCCAAACGCCAAGTGCATTGGCGCTGACCTGGTAACTTATCTTTGCCCCCGGCTGCACTAGCACCGTGTGTTTACGCGGCAAATAGCCAACATCACCCGTCTCAAGTTCGCTCCACATGCCATGCAGATGAATCGGATGTGCCATCATGGTGTCATTAACCAAAGTAATGCGCACACGCTCACCATAGCGAAGATGTAACGGCTCAGCATCGGCAAACTTAATGCCATCCATCGACCACATGTAGCGCATCATATTACCGGTCAAGTGCAGCTCAATATCCCGCCCAGGTTGCCGTTGATCTTCTGTCGGATACAAATTACGAAGATCTGCATAACTGAGTACACGTCGCCCATTATTGCGCAACCCGAACCCCGGATCAGCAACACCATCGACTGGTTGCTCAACCCGCATATCGACCTGTGGTCCAAATTCGGTAGCCGCATGATGAACCGCACCGCGATTACTTTTTTTCATCGCCGACATGTCATGCATCTTATGATGACCATGATCCATCATGTCATGACTTTTCATCTCAGCAGCGGCCATTGTCATGCCCGCCATACCCATTTCGCGATGTCCAAGCGGCTGCAGTTCATCCATCACTGGCACCTTTGCGGCAAGGTTAAGATCGGGAGTCAAGGTGCCGCGCGCATAGCCACTGCGATCTATACTCTGGGCAAACAGGGTATAAGCCTGCTCTGCGCTAGGTTCAACAATCACATCATAGGTTTCGGCGGTGCCAATGCGAAACTCTTCGACCGTAACAGGCTCTACGGCTTGACCATCGGCTGCAACAACGGTCATTTTCAGGCCGGGTATACGCACATCAAAAATGCTCATGGCCGAACCATTAATAAACCGCAAACGGATCTTCTCACCGCGGTTGAAAACGGCTTGCCAGTTATCATCCGGCGTATTGCCATTCATCAGATAGGTGTAGGTTTCGCCCGTCACATCTGCTAAATCTCTATCACTCATGCGCATCTGATTCCACATGGAGCGATCTTGCCAGGTTTGAGCAATACCCTTGTGCTGGATTTCCTGCCACAAATCACTGGCGGTTCGTTCCTGCCGATTGTAGTAGTGGCTCATTTTTTTCAAATTGGCATAAATGCGCTCCGGCTTTTCATCACTCCAATCCGATAGCAGAACGACATAATCGCGATCATAGCTGAAGGGCTCTGGCTCAGCCGAATCAATCACGATGGCACCATACAGCCCCGACTGCTCCTGAAAGCCAGAATGACTGTGATACCAATAGGTCCCACTTTGTTTAACATCAAACTGGTAAATGAAAGTTTCACCCGGTTTGATACCGGCAAAGCTCATGCCCGGCACACCATCCATATCAGACGGTAAAATCAGGCCGTGCCAATGAAGCGAAGTATCATGAGCGAGATGGTTCGTTACTCGCAAAGTAACGCGCTCGCCCTCCCGCCAGCGTAATACCGGTGCAGGTAGTGAACCATTAACGACGGTGGCGATACGTTCTTTGCCAGTGAAGTTGACAGACTGGTAAGCAATCGACAAATCAAACTGGTTACCGGTAAGTACTTGAGATCTTTGAGGGTTTTGTAGCACTTTAGCAGATGCAGACAACAGCGGTGTTGTTACAGCCACGCCCAGCGCAGAAAGCCCGGTAATAAAGCGGCGTCGAGATAGACCCAATAATTGCGGCGCCCCTTTGAGCGCGTTAATCATCGAGAACTTCCACTCCCTTTACTTCAGCAAAATGTTCAGAACGACCGTCTTTATAGAGTATAAACACGCTATATTGGTCAACCCGGTCACCCATTTCCATACCGGGGCTGCCGATTGGCATACCCGGCACAGCTAAACCCGCTGCACCTTTCGGCGGGTTTTCTAAAAAGCGTTTCACCAACTCGGAGGGCACATGGCCTTCAAAGACGTAGCCTTCCTCTGATATAGCCGTGTGACAAGACTGGTGTTCCGAGGAAATACCATACTGCTGCTTCACACCACTTAAGTCAGCAGGATGATGAACCAGCGTTTGAAAACCATCATCTTCCATGTGATCAACCCAGTCTTTACAACAGCCACAGGTTGGGCTTTTGTAAACCTCGAGTTTCGTCGCTGAATTAGCAGCGACAGCACTTACATCAGGCTCATTATTGTTTGAACAGGCGGACAGGATCAGTAGCAGCATAATGCCCGCTACCCAGACGCCGCTTTTTTGAACAGATTTTGCTATTGCGGGTATAACTAAAGACTTCATAACACTCTCACTAACAGGTTTAAAAATATTAAGCGCCAAAATACAGGCGCAACCGTGCCCTGTTAGAGATGAATAGGCGGTCTGAGGAGTGTCGTAATTGGTGTGCTTTCCAGCCGTTCGCTAAATCGGCTATAGGTTTGTTCAGGGCTGGCATTAATATTCAGGCCTGTGTCTGGTTGAAATAACAGCGCGCAACTGGCCATATCACAGCCCGACTCAGCACAACAGTCGAGTACAGCTGCCAAGGCATCCATATCAGCCATATCCATTTGAGTATGATTTACCGCCATATCATGCCTAGGCTCACAGGCACTATCCGCCGCCGCAAAGGTCTGGCTCGTAAACACCATCAGCAGTGTGGCGATTAATACGCGAATAATGGCTGTATGACGTGATGCTATTTTTTGCATAACTCAATTTACATTTAACCGCAGTTTGGAACAACGCTTAAGACTCAATAATCTGACAATTTGCTGTGCAAACGATAGAGATTCTAAAAAACAGATCGACATATTCTGTTTATTCAATTTTATTAAACACAAAAACTCATCTACTATCTCTACAACTTAAACAGCACCCCAGTACTAAAATGGAGATCTGAAATGCAAACAACTGTCCCTAATGTGGTTTTCAAAACACGTGTACGCAATGAAGCTTTAGGCGGTCCAAATCCCTTCGAATGGAAAGATTTAAGCACCGATGAAATCTTCAAAAACAAGAATGTCGTGTTGTTTTCTCTGCCCGGCGCCTTCACGCCCACCTGCTCCACGTCTCACCTGCCTCGTTATGAAGAGCTGTATGAAGAATTCCAGGCGCAAGGCGTTGATGCTGTGGTTTGTCTGTCAGTTAATGACGCCTTTGTGATGTACCAGTGGGGTAAAAGCCAGAATGCCGATAAGGTGTTCCTGTTACCGGACGGAAATGCTGAGTTCACACGCAAAATGGGCATGCTGGTAGACAAAAGCAACCTGGGTTTTGGTCAACGCAGCTGGCGCTATTCCATGTACGTGGAAAATGGTGAGATTAAACAGCGCTTCATTGAGCCTGGTTATGAGGATAACTGCCCGATTGACCCCTTTGAAGTATCTGATGCCGATACCATGCTTAACTATTTAAAAAACCGTTAAGCAGGCCCAACAAAGAGGAGATAAAGCCTTTATCTCCTCTTTTTTAAGTCTAACCAGCTACTTACGTAATCCTTCAAACAGGCTGTACTGCCACTCGCGCATGGCCAACACCACCGTGGTACCGTAGCGCTCATCCATCGGCAACACCGTATCGTCTCTATTTAATTGATCAAACTCACTGACCAGCCGTTGCAGTTTTTTCTGAAACTCCCGGTTACTCTGCCGCGATAGAAAACCATTCAACACCAGCAGTTTTTCATGCTCTTTATCAAAACGGGAGTTAAAAAAATCCTGTTGTACCTTGTTATGAAAAAACTGCTGAATCGGGCCGTTAGGTAACCAGTTAAAGTTGGCAGAAATCCGTAACTTAATCCGGTTTCCTGGCAACAATTCTATTATTTTTAATCGATCCAACTGCGCCAATTTCTGAACACATTGCGTTTCTGAAATGCGATAGCGCTGCACAATATCCTGAAAACAGTAACCATTTACCACGCACACCGAGATCAGCAATAGCAGCAAATCGCCAGCAATTTCACGTTCCTGCGCTTCACTAAGCTGAGAAATACGCTGCTGATCCTCAGCCATTTGGTTAACCAGCTCCGACAACTCCAGCTCCAACATGTCACAGATGCACTCAAGCCGCTGCAATGTGAAGTTTTGAGCCGCGAACAGACGCTTCACCGACGCTTCGCTAAGCCCAAGACAGGCCGCCACATCGGCGTAGGTTTTTCCTCTTACCTTAAGCTGTTTTTTTAATGTATTGATCAACGATTGCGTTTGAGCCATTAATGTCCCCATAAAGTATCAATATACAATACTTTAAAACTTGTTTTTCGCAACTTTTAACGCATAAGTTGCTATATAAAAGCCCGCTATTACAATCCACTCTCGTAAGGTAAAGTAACTCCAATCACCCAACCCGGATGGGTTAACGAGACGTAATAACAATGACCAAACTTCGACAGTTACGCGGCGCACTGCCCTACTTCCTAATTGTTTTTCTCAATGCCTTTGTGGATCTCGGGCATAAAATCACTATTCAAAATACCGTATTCAAAGTATACGATGGCGATACTCAGGTGGTATTGACCGCTATCGTCAACGGTTTGATCCTACTGCCCTTTATTTTGCTGTTCAGCCCCGCCGGTTTCATTGCCGATAAATACCCCAAAAGCCGGGTTATTCGAAGCGCCGCCTGGGTTGCCGTTGGCCTTACCAGTGCCATCACCTACTGCTACTATCAAGGCTGGTTTATTGCCGCCTTTGCCATGACCTTCCTGCTGGCCATGCAATCCGCCTTCTACTCACCCGCCAAATACGGCTACATTAAATCGTTGTTCGGCAAAGATAACCTCGGCCAGGCCAATGGTCATGTGCAAGCGATAACCATTACCGCCATTCTATTTGGCACCTTCGCTTTCTCTATTTTATTTGAGAGCTGGTTCCCAGCTCACGTCAATGATCCCGCCAGCATCCTCAAAGCAATTGCGCCAATAGGCTGGCTGCTGGTCATTAACAGCCTGTTTGAGCTCATACTCAGCTATCGCCTGCCTAAACTGGAGCCCGTCGATAAACAGGCCAAGTTTAACTGGGCAGAGTACCTGAAAGGTCGTATGGCCTCTCAGAACCTCAAGTCGGTCATAAATCGTGATGTCATCCGCCTTTCCATTATTGGCCTGGCCGTGTTCTGGTCCGTAGGCCAGGTTCTGTTAGCCGCTTTCCCCGCCTTTGCCAAAGAAACCATTGGCGTCACCAACACTATTATCATTCAGGGTATTCTGGCTGCCTGCGGGGTTGGCATCGCCATCGGCTCAATGCTGGCCGCTCGCTGGTCACGTCACCACATTGAAACCGGTCTTATTCCCGTTGGCGCGATCGGCATCACTATCGGTTTATTTTTAATCCCCCACTTGGACAGCACCACCAGCCACACCATTAATTATCTGTTTATCGGCATCATGGGCGGGCTGTTTATTGTGCCTCTTAACTCCCTGATTCAGTTCTACGCTCGTGAACACGAATTGGGTAACGTGCTGGCAGCCAATAATTTGTTTCAAAATCTCAGCATGATGAGCTTTTTGATCGCCACCGCAAGCTTTGCCTTGCTCGGCTTAAGCAGCAAAAGTCTGTTAATTGCGACCAGTTTCATCACGCTCATCGGCACGACTTATACGGTTTATAAGCTGCCACAGAGCTTGGTACGTTTTGTACTGGGCTTGGTGGTGTCGCGCTTTTACCGTGTTAACGTACAGAATCTGCACAACCTGCCTGAACAGGGCGGCGTGTTACTGCTGGGTAACCACATCAGCTGGGTTGATTGGGCCATTATTCAAATTGCCTGCCCTCGGCCAATTCGTTTTGTGATGATTAAAAACATTTATGAGCGCTGGTACCTGAAATGGTTTTTTCAAATGTTTGGTATTGTGCCCATCGAATCAGGGGCCAGCAGCCGTAAATCTTTGGAACGCGTCGCTGAATTATTAAACCGGGGCCAAGTGGTTTGCCTGTTCCCGGAAGGCAGCATCAGCCGCACAGGTCATCTGGCAGAGTTCCGTCGCGGCTATGAGCGCACCTGTGCACAGGCTAACGATGACGTGGTGATTCTGCCCTTTTATCTGCGCGGTCTGTGGGGCAGCCAGTTTTCGCGTTCGTCAGCCAAACTAAAAAGCAATCGCAGTAACGGACTTTCGAGCGACATTATCGTTGCCTTTGGCGAACCGCTCAGCAAAGACACCACGGCTGACGTGCTGAAGAGCCGTGTCTTGGATCTATCCATCAGCTCCTGGCAGGAATATTCGCAAAACCTGCCAACCCTGCCCCACGCCTGGATTGATAGCGTAAAAGATATGGGCAACCGCATGAGTATTGCCGATACGCTTTCCGATCCAATATCAGCCAACCAGGCACTGACCGCTGCCATTGCCTTTTCCAAACGCATTCGGAAATTTAGCCCTGAGCAAAATATCGGCCTGTTACTGCCCACCAGTACAGCAGGTGTACTGGCAAATATGGCAACGCTGCTGTGCGGTAAAACAGTGATAAACCTGAACTTCACCGCCAGCCAGGAAAGTCTGTCAGCTGCGCTTAAAGAGGCAGACATTAAAACCATTTATACCTCAAAACGCTTTCTGAAAAAGTTAACGAAAAAAGGCGTCGACCTGTCACTGTTGCTTGCACAGGTGCGTGTCATTTACATGGAAGAGCTCAAGAGCGGTATTAGTAAGTCTGAAATGCTGCGCACCTGGTTAACGGTCAGACTGTTGCCCGCCAGCTGGCTGAAACGTTTGTACTGCGAAGCTACCGAGGCCGAACAATCCGCCGCCATTTTATTCTCCAGCGGCAGTGAGGGTACGCCTAAAGGTGTTATGCTCAGCCACCGTAATATCATGGCCAACCTGAAACAGGTGTCAGACGTCTTAAATACAGAGGAACGCGACGTGGTGATGGCCTCGCTGCCACTATTCCACGCCTTTGGCCTGACTGTTACGCAGTTCATGCCGTTGATCGAAGGCTTGCCGCTTGTCTGTCACGCGGACCCTACCGATGCCTTAGGGACAGCAAAGGCGATTGCCAGGTACCAAGTCACCCTATTGTGTGGCACATCGACTTTTTTCCGGCTTTATACCCGTAATGCGAAAATTCATCCTTTGATGTTGAGCAGTTTACGGTTAGTGGTTGCAGGCGCTGAAAAGCTCAACCCAGACGTACGTGACGCTTTCAAACTGAAGTTCAACAAGGACATTTTAGAGGGCTATGGCGCAACAGAAACAACTCCCGTTGCCGGTGTAAACCTGCCCGACGCCCTGGACTACACCGACTGGAAAGTACAAATCGGTAACAAAACCGGCACCGTTGGCATGCCCCTGCCCGGCTCAAACTTCAAAATTGTCGACCCAGACAATTTCGAAGAGTTAGCCACTGGCGAAGCCGGCATGATTCTGATCGGCGGTGCTCAGGTCATGAAGGGTTATCTCAACAACCCGGAAAAAACCGCTTCGGTTATTAAGCAGATTGATGGTCAGCGCTGGTATATAACCGGCGACAAGGGACACCTGGACACAGACGGTTTTCTCACCATCGTTGACCGTTACTCACGTTTTGCAAAGCTGGGCGGAGAAATGGTGAGCCTAAGTGCCGTTGAGGATGCCGTGCGATTAGCCTTACATGACAGTGATACAGAGCTGGTTGCCGTTAACCTGCCTGACACTAAAAAAGGTGAAAAAATAGTCTTATTATCCGCCTCACCTGTCGAGCCAGACAGTGTTCGTCAAGCGATGTTGGTACACGGCTACAACCCGTTGATGATTCCCAGCGAATATTACCAAATTAATGAAATTCCAAAATTAGGGGCCGGAAAAACCGACTTCAAAAAAGCGAAAACTTTAGCTGTAGAACTTACCTCAGCGACGCTATAGAGCCTTGCCATGAGTAAAAAACTGCTGCTTGCTCTGCTGCTTCTCTCTGCCCCCGCGACAACAATTAGCTCAACGGTGCCAGAAAAAGCCACTCATCCAGCAAGCAATGAGTGTGTCATTCTTTTACACGGTTTAGCGCGCACTGCCTCATCGATGGAGAAATTAGCAAATACTCTAGAGGAAGTCGGGTATTCAGTTGCAAATATTGATTACCCGTCACGCCACCACACCATACCCACCTTAGCAAAGATGGCAATAGACCAGGGTCTGTCGGAATGCCGAGAAAAGGAGGCAACGACCATTAATTTTGTCACTCACTCGCTGGGCGGGATACTCGTCCGCGAATATTTAAACAAACAACCCATTGAAGAGTTGAAGCGCGTGGTGATGCTAGGGCCACCCAACCAAGGTAGCGAGGTGGTTGATACATTAAAAAATGTACCCGGTTTTAAAGCGCTAAACGGCCCAGCCGGACTGCAACTGGGAACATCAAAAGAAGATATCCCAAAGCAGCTGGGAGCGGTTAATTTTGATACCGGCATCATCGCAGGCACCCGTAGCATTAACTTGATTCTATCCGGTTACTTACCAGGCATTGATGATGGCAAGGTCACTGTTGAGAACGCAAAAGTTGCGGGGATGAAGGATTTTATGACCTTGCCTGTCACTCACCCGATGATGATGGATAACGACAGTGTTATTGATCAAACATTACACTTCTTGAAACAGGGTTACTTTAAACGCAATTAACAGACAAAAAAAGCCCGGCTTAGGCCGGGCTTTTTTTTGCTGAGTCGTTTACCTGCAAGCACATACGACTCGCAGGTAACAGCTCTCCTAAATACTAGGATTAAGCAACTTTTTTAGCTGGCTCTGCATGAGGCTCAACATCTGCCTCAATACCCCAGTAAACAACATCCAGACCTTTCGCCTGATCTTCATCAGATACTTTAAGGCCAGTTGTTACTTTCAGGATAGGTACCAGAATCAGCGCAGTCACAATACCGAAACCAATAGATACCGCTGCACCAACCAACTGCATTACCAAGCTAATTTCACCATGCTGGAACGCGTACGCGCCTTCCATGCCAACATAACCACCGCGAGGTGTGCCAGCATAAAGAATACCAACCATGATGAAACCATAAGTCGCAACACCACCAAACAGAGGGATCAACTTGTGCTCGTCAATGCCCATTTTCAGAGTCATCTCGTAAACCATGTAAGCAATGAATGGAGCACCCATTGCAACCAGGAAGGCTTCCCATGGTACAGCAACGTCGAAGCCTGGCGCACCAGAAACGTAACCAGCCAGAGGGCCTAACAGCAGGTAGCTGTACTTACGTGTTTTATAGGCAATAATTGCACCAGTAATAGCGCCACCTGCCCAAGAGGCTGCGTAGTTGTTGAACGCCAGACCAACACTTGTATCAGCCATCGTCACACTCACTGCCAGTGCTTCAGGATCGAAGAAGAACAGGCAAGACAGGATAACCATTGGCAGACCAGCAAAGATGATCATGATGCCAGTCGTTGCCAGACCCAGGTTAGGCACTGTGTAGGAAGCTACGTCAGGGTGAGGTTCGAACATACCAGGACGAGCGCCCAATACTTTAGCGAACACCAACGCCATACCAGCAGGGAACATATAAACAAAGCTAGCACCGAAGAAATCATGGAAACCAGCATTTGTCAGAGGACCAACAGAACCCCAGGACATGTAGCTCAGGATAGACGACATAATCGTTGCAACTACGCAAGTAATGTAGAACGCAGAAGCCTTCATACGCTCAGAAACAGCAAAGTGCAGCAGAACGTTGATGATACCGGCAAATACTGCCAGGAAGAAGATGAAGATCTGGAAGTTATTCAATCCAGGGAATGCAGCAGGGTCAACATGCTGCGCCATGGTGTTAACCATATCACCACCAACCCACAACGCTTTAATGGAGTCCATGAAAGCAACAGAAGCCGGATAGTCAGGGCCTTCATACATAACGTAATACTGAGCAGCCCAAATAGCAAAACCGATAATGTAATAAACCGTTACACCGATGAAAAAGCCAACAAGCTTTTCAACAGTGGCGTTAAAAACGTTACGACGGCGAATACCACCGGAATCAACCAGCATCAAGCCTACCACAACGAATATTGCCCCAACCGTACCGGAAGCATAAAGTAGATTCTGCAAAAGCTGGCCGTGAGTGACCTGCTCCGCAAATATTGCAACTTCAGACATAGAATAATCCACGTAATAATTAATAGTTATAGTTTATTGTAAAGCTTTATTTTTGCGGCGGTGTTCCCCTTCACCGCAATGGTCTGTGAATCTATGCTCCATAGGTAACCAAGTCTATTACCTCTATTAATTACCTACAAAGTGGTATCTTCACCGACACATCTATATTCCCAGTTCTTTGGCCAGATAACAACACCCTTAATAAGACTAAATATATTAAATACTTAGCTAAATACCACCTATTACCACCTTTTAAAAACTATCGCCTATACACCCTATAACCCTGCAATTATTGTGGTTCCAAAAAGAGTAATTTTCTCTATTACTTAATACCAAAAGCAGCACTATTAGCGAGGTAGCAATCATATAAATCGTGATATAGGCCGCTTTGGCAGCCACCCAAAAGCGAATCAAGAGGAAAGCTGTGAACAATTAGCAAGAAAGGTCTGGAGAGGCTTCTTCGACGAAGAAGCCGAGAGCAATAAAACAAAGCCCGAACCAAGAAAATCCGGGCAATAACAATGAATTACAAATTATTCAAACCTGCCGTTTTATCGGCTGTTGGCTTATATACCAGTACATCTTCCATGATCAGATAAGGCAGGTCGCAGGCGTAGAACATGTTCAACGCATCATAGGGCGAACAAACCACGGCTTCACCACGACGGTTAAGCGAGGTATTGAGAGTCACACCGTTGCCCGTTAATTTCTCCAGTTCTTTAAGTAGTGCGTAATAACGTGGGTGTACGCTCTCCTTAACCACCTGAGCACGTGCGGTGCCATCTTCATGAACCACTTCCGGAACACGTGTTTTCCATTCTTCGTTGACATCGAAAGTAAACGTCATAAATGGTGAGGGGTGATCTGTCTTCAGCATTTGTGGTGCCACCGTATCCAACATACTTGGACAAAATGGGCGCCAGCGCTCACGGAACTTAATTTGCTCATTAATACGGTCAGCAACACCTTCAGCGCTTGGGCAACCTAAAATACTACGCCCACCTAAGGCGCGAGGACCAAACTCCATACGTCCCTGGAACCAGGCTACCGGGTGCCCCTCCTCCATGATGGCAGCAATACGCTCCGGCACGTTGTCGATCACTTCGTAATCGACCTCTTCGCGGAACTGCTTACAGGCCAGAATCACTTCGTCGTTGGTATAAGATGGGCCGAGGTAAACATGCTCCATTTCTTCAACAGGCACACCCCGTTTTTCTGAAATAAACGACGCGGCACCAATGGCCGTACCCGAATCACCAGAAGCCGGCTGCACCCACAGCTCCTTAACATAAGGTAGCGCGATAATACGCTGGTTTAATTTTACATTGAGTGCTCCACCACCGGAGAAAGCCAGCTTACCCGTCTCCTTAAGAATGTCGCCCAAATAATAATCCAGCAGTTTCAGCACCACCTCTTCATAAAGTGCCTGAATGCTAGCCGCATAATCAATATAGGGCTCATCGGCCACATCACCAATACGGCGCGGCCCTAACCAGTCAATTAGTGCCTTACTAAAATAGAAGCCCTGCCCCTTTTCTTTGTAACGGCGTACACCAACGGTATTAACCAGCTTGTTATTCACGGTAAAGTTCTTACCGTCAAAATCAATAATGCGCGACAGGTCGTGCTTCGTTGGATCACCGTAGGGCGCCATGCCCATCACCTTATATTCACCGTCGAGCATTTCAAAACCCAGGTACTCGGTAATCGCACCGTAGAGCCCACCCAATGAATCGGGGTCATAGAACTCTTTAATCTTGTGGATTTTGCCGTTTTCACCATAACCAAAAAAGGTCGTCGCGTACTCACCCTTACCATCGACACCGAGAATAGCCGTCTTTTCCTTAAATCCGCTACAGTGATAGGCGCTACTGGCGTGCGCTAAATGGTGCTCGACCGGCTCAAAGGATGTCTTTTTGAAATCAATACCCAGCTGGTTACAGAGCTCTTTAATACGTCCTGCATAGCGGCGGTAACGGCGGTTACCATTAAAGATAGCATCCAGAGCGCGATCCGGTGCGTACCAATAGCGCTTGGCAAAATGCCAACGTGCTGGTGAAGTAATACTGATCGGGGCAAAAGGAACCGCCACCACATCAATATCTTCAGGTTTAACGCCCGCCTCTTTCAGGCAGAATTTAGCCGATTCATAGGGCATTTTATTCTTGGCATGTTTATCACGAATCAGTCGCTCCTCTTCAACAGCAGCCACCAGTTTTCCATCAATATAAAGTGCCGCAGAAGGGTCGTGAGTTAGCGCACCGGACAAGCCCAGAATAATCATATAAAAGCCTTCGTATTGTTCTTAGTTCGCAGATCGTAAAACAGCGCAAGTATATACGATTGAAAGGGCGATGCAGAACAGATTTCCATAATCGACTTCTAATTGACTAGGATTATTGTTTTTCCAGCTCAAGCTGCCAAAATGCACTGGCACAACCGATACGAGAAGCGCCAATGGCCGACGAACTAAACAGCTGTAACAGTCAGAAACCGAAATCCGGTAGTTGCAGTAGTGATAAGAAAACAGCAAGCAGTTGCTGTAGCAGCAAGCCTGTTGAGCCTAGCTGTTGTGGTACGAAAACGGCCGAGAAAAAAATCCAGCCCAGCTGCTGCGACACCACCCCTAAAAAGATTGATTATCTGCTCTGGTCTACCTCAATCATTATCACCCTGCTCTATGGGTTACATTTACTGTTCCCGGAAATGGTTGCTGCCACCCCCTTCCTTAATACCGCCTCGCACTCCGTCTTCGAGCTGATCAATACAATTTGGTGGGGGATTTTATTGGGTATGTTAATGGTCGGGCTGCTCAGCCATGTGCCTCGCGAGTTCGTCGTTTCGATCATGGGCCAGGGCGGCACTTTTTCTGGCCTGGTGCGCGCTACGCTGGCGGGCGTATTACTAGACTTATGCAGCCACGGCATTTTAATGGTCGGTGCCAAACTCTATGAGCGCGGCGTTAGCGCAGGACAGGTGATGGCCTTTCTGGTGGCCAGCCCCTGGAATTCATTATCCCTGACTATTATTCTAATTGCCCTAATTGGCCTGAAATGGACTCTCGCCTTTATTGCACTGTCTGTAGTAGTCGCCCTGATCACCGGTTATATATTTGACCGTTTAGTTGCCAGCAGGCGACTGCCAGCCAACCCAAACAAATGTGATGTCACTGCAGACTTCGAGTTCTGGCCGGAAGCCAAAGCCGGTTTGAAAAACCTGAAATTTAATGGTGACTTTATTCGCTCCGTTGGTAAACACGCATTGAGCGACTCCAAGATGGTCATCCGTTGGATCTTTCTCGGTATTCTGCTAGCCGCAGCCCTGCGAACCTTCATCGACCCACAGTTGTTTGAAGCCTGGTTTGGTCCGACCTTAATTGGTCTGGGGTTAACGGTATTGGTAGCGACTATTTTAGAGGTTTGCTCCGAGGGATCAGCGCCGATTGCCGCAGATCTGATGACCCGTGCAGGGTCACCCGGCAACAGCTTTGCCTTTTTAATGAGCGGCGTGGCAACTGATTACACCGAAATCATGGTTCTCAGACAAACCACCGCTTCCTGGAAAATTGCTCTGGCGCTGCCGTTAATCAGCGTACCGCAGATTGTATTGATTGCCTGGCTAATGAACCTGGCAAGTTAACCAGTCTTTATCACCGCCATCTTAATCTGCACCATATCGTGCATCGTGTAGCCTATGCCCCCAACCCCATAACCTGAGGCTCGGCGACCACCAAAGGGCATCCAGTCAACTCGAAACGCAGTATGATCGTTTACCATGACAGCGGTGGCATCCAATCGTTTAACCGTATCCATCGCAATATCAAGGTTCTTGCTATATACCGCCGCTTGAAACGCCACATCCAGGCCATTAGCCAGATCAATGGCCTGCTGACGATCTGTATAAGAGTAAACACAAACAACGGGGCCAAACACCTCCATCGTAGAGACTTTGGCATCATGGGGCGGATTAAACAGCACGGTTGGGGCATAGGTACTGTTACCAAGGCGTCGACCACCGGTAATTAGCTCTGCGCCGGCGGCCCTTGCCTCTTCAACCCACTGCTCAACACGATCAACCTCTGCCGGATTGATCAGTGGCCCGACCTCTGTTTCTTCAAGCGTGGCATCACCAACCACCAGCTTATCGGCAGCAGCGGCTAACTGTTCAGCCAACGCTCGAGCAAGGCTGTGATGTGCGTAAACGCGTTGCACCGATACACAAACCTGGCCCGCATGGTAAAAACCGCCCTTTGTCAGCGACGGAATAACCTCATCTAAATCAACCTGATCATCAACGATCACCGGCGCAACACCGCCATGCTCCAACGCACAACGCACCCCCGGCGCCAACTTACTGCGCAACCACCAACCCACTTTGGCGGAACCAATAAAGGTGAAAAAATTAATGCGTGAATCAGTCACCAGTTTTTCAGCCACATCATTGCCACATACACACACCTGGCACCAGTCCTGAGGCAAGCCTGCCTGATGAATAAGCTCAACTAATCGCAAGCAATTAAGCGGTGTAGCGGATGCCGGTTTAACAATAACCGGACAGCCCACCGCAATAGCAGGCACCACCTGATGCACAATTAAATTTAAGGGGTGGTTAAACGCACTGACCGCCAACACAACACCAATCGGCTCATAACAAGTAAAAGCGGTACGCCCTTCGGAGGCAGGCGTATGGCCCATCGGCACCTCTACACCCTGCATAATATGCATCAACTCTTTGCTGGCTAAATGAATGCCATCGACAGCACGTGCAACCTCAATACGTGCATCCATCAAGGGCTTGCCACCCTCCTGCGCAATTAACATGGCAAAACTATCGGCTTCCGCTTCGACGAGCTGTGCCAATCGCCTGAGAATCGCAACACGCTCATGGTGATCTAACCAACCATCTCGATGTTTATAAAGCGCCTGAGCATTAACCAGCATCTGCTCAGCATGTTCACTTGTGTGGGTACGAATCGTTTTAATTAGCTCTCCGTCAAAAGGTGACACCACATTCAGAGAAGTCATTTTTTATATCCTTTAAGTAAATCGAGTAACCGTTTTCATCTGAGAAAAATAGCGCAAGCAGTTAACTCCTATTGAGTTTATGTCAATCGCGGGCCAATACAAGGAGGCAAAATCAGATAACACTATTCATCGCGTAATGCTTCTATTGGATCTCGGCGTGAGGCTCTAAGTGCAGGGGCAATACCTGCCACCAACCCTATCACTGACGATAAAACGAGTGCCGCAAATAAGTAACTCACATTAAGCGCCAATGGCAAACCAGGGATAAACCACTGCAGCACCACCACTAACAACACGACAAGCGATAAGCCAGCCAGACCGCCAATCGTGGCTAATGCCACCGCTTCGCCAAGAAACAGAGATAAAATACGTGCACGCGTGCAACCCAAAGCACATAACAAGCCGATTTCAGAAGTACGCTCACCCAGTGATATCGTCATAATGGTCAACACCCCGACACCACCGATAAATAGTGAAATCCCTCCCAAGCCGGCAATGGCCAGCGTCAAAATATCCAACACCTTATCCAGACTGCTCAGCATGTCCTCCTGTGTAAACAGGGTGAAGTCTTCACGGCCATGCAACGCAAGCAACCGCTCGCTGATACGCCTGCTCATCTCAGCCGAGTTGGAGCGTTCACTAAATACCAGGTCAATTTCCATAAGGCTTTCGCGATTGAAAAGCTGCATGGCTAAATGAGTCGGTATATAAATCACATCATCTAAATCTAATCCGAGAAACTGCCCTTTGCTTTCCATTACCCCGATTACACGAAATCGCATTTCCCCTACCCTGACAATTTCACCCAGCGGGTTGCGATAGCCAAATAATTCCTGTTTCATTTTATGCCCTAATACGGCATAAGCCCTTGGTGATTGCGGATCATCTGGCGGCAGAAAACGCCCTAGCGCAACTCTAAATTTCCAAGCGTTTGCTGCTTCATGGCCCACTCCGTATATTTCACTATCCCGTGCCCGCTCATCAGCCTCAATGCGCCCAGCTCCCCCCATCAAAGGCACCACCTGCTCAACATAAGGCAGTTCCCGCAAACTTTCGGCATCATCAATGGTCAGCGGCTTGATGGACTTGAGCATGCCAGGAATGCCCTGCGTGCTAACTTTGCCCGGCGTCACAGCAATAATTCGAGTACCAAACTGTGTAAAGCTATTGAGCATGTACAAGCGCAACCCCTCACCGACTGACGTCAGCATAGCAACTGCGGCAATACCAATAGCAATGCCTGTGAGTGTCAACAAACTACGGCGCCGATTACCCAGAAGTGCTTTTAAAACCCATGTCAGCCAATCAATCCAACTCATTTTCTGCTACCGATTCCGTCAACAGGAACATGACTTCCACCGTCACTTTCTGCGGTAAAGAGCGTCAACCGGCAACAACCGGCTGGCTCTTTTTGATGGTCCCCAGGCAAACCCCAGCCCGGCAATCAAAGCGACCAACAGAGCGCTGAAAACGGCCCAAACTGGCGTATAAAAAGGCACCTCAGGTAATGCCCAGCGCGCCAGCGTCACAATACTCAACCCTCCCAATAGGCCTATCCCGGCTCCGATGAGCGTTGTCATCAATGCCTCAATCAGAAACAGCTGTTGAATATCGACAGCGCGTGCGCCTAGCGCCTTCAGCAAACCTATTTCCTCGGTACGCTGGCTAACGTTGATCAGAGTAATGTTCATAATCAACACACCAGCCACCACCATACTGATGGCAGCAATCGCACCAACGCCGAGAGTCATTGCTGCGAACACATCATCAAAGGTGGCAAGCATGGCATCGGGACTAATCACCGTGACATCCTCTTCACCCTGGTGCAGGTCCTTCATTAACGCAATGACACGCGCTTTAACGTCATCTACGGGATAACCGTGACGAATTTTCATGATCACCCGAAATAAGCCTGGTGAATCAAACAACTGCTGCGCAGACACAACTGGCATGATCAAACTATCACTCAAATCCATACCGAAGGCATCACCTCGCCCCTGCAATACCCCCACAACTCGGCAACGATAGTCTCCGGCTCTGATCCAGCTTCCAATGGCTTTCTCTCTGCCAAACAGCTCAGTTTTAAGCGTTTGTCCAATTAAGCATTGCTTCGTTGCTCTATTTACATCATTAACATCAAGGTTTCGTCCCTGCGCTAGTGTTAACTGCCTTACACTGATCAAAGCAGCGCTACTACCCAACACAGTAATATTGCGCGATCGCTGCTTGAACGACACTTCAGCACTGCCCATAACCAAAGGAGCGATATCGCTAATGGCGGAAATACGATGACTGAGCTGCTCGACATCCTGCAGAGTAATATCTCGTGCAGCGGTACCCATCAGCGGAGGCAAACCACCCGTGGTTTCCTTTTTACCCGGCAACATAACCAATACATCACTGCCAAGAAAAGCAAACTCACCCAAAACATAACGTCGAGCCCCCTCACCGAGGGCTGTCAATACAACAATAGAGGCAACACCTAACGCCATGGCGAGCAATATCATCACGCTGCGAAAGCGGTGCCGTATCAACACCTGCCAGCTGAAATAAATGATATCGGCTCGTCTAATCATCTCAGTCAAGCTCCGTCAGAGGTGCTATCCTCTACAATTTTTCCATCCACCATCACTAAATGCCGATGCGCACGCGCACCTAACTTTACGTCATGCGTAACCATGAACAACGTAATACCCTCACGATTGAGTTGCTCAAGCATCAGCATCACCTCTTCACCGGAGCGGCTATCCAGGTTACCGGTTGGCTCATCAGCCAATAAAATAGTCGGTTTACGTACGATAGCCCGAGCAATAGCAACCCGCTGACGCTCTCCCCCCGATAACTGTTTTGGCAGATGCTCGGCTCGATGGGAAATGGCCAACCGCTCCAATACTTCATCTGCTAACCTGCGACGCTCTACTGCTTTAACACCAGCCAGCATCATCGGCATTTCAATATTTTCACGGGCATTCAAACGCGGAATCAAATGGTAAGCCTGAAACACAAAACCAATGTATTGGCTACGTAGCTCCGCACGTTCAACTTCAGGTAGCTGGGCCGTTTCAATGTTAGCTAATTGATAACTCCCACTATCAGGTCGATCCAGCAAGCCCAGCATATTCAGCAGTGTTGATTTACCTGAGCCTGACGGCCCCATCACAGACAGGTACTCGCCTTGCTGAACATCAAGATCAATATGATCCAATGCATGGACAGCCTGCTCACCTAAATAAAAGGTTTTGCAAATACCTTGCAGGTTAATCATGAATGGCTTCCGCTTGAACCCCTTCCGCTATGCCCTTTGCATCCGGGCTTCGGACGACCAAATCTCCTTCGTTTAGTCCTTCAAGCACCTCCGTAAAGGTCCAATTACCGATGCCCGTTTTCAGGCTACGCAGCTGCAATTGACCATTGTCCAGCACCCACACTTCGTCACTGGACAAAATTGCTTCAGTGGGAATCTTTAACACACCCTCTTTACGTTGCAGAATTATTGTCATGTCGGCGCTGTAGCCCACCAATAATCGAACGTCTTCGGGAATATCGGCCAACCTCACTTCAACCTCAACAGTACGGGCCTGCTTTTCAACATCGGTTACATAGGGAGCGACTCGTACCACTTCACCTGCAAACTCTCTGCCACGAAAAGCGTCCAGCGAAACCAACACAGGCAGTCCAATTCGAACCTGGCTGGCATCAATTTCATCAATGGGCGCGGTGACATACAAACAGGAGTAATCGATTAGGTCGACGGCGGGTGGCGTTGCTATGCCCGGTGGTGAAGGCGTCACAAACTCACCAACCTCACCATTTATTTCTGCAATCACGCCATCAAAAGGAGCGCGTAACTGAGTACGCTCAAACAACGCTTTTTGTAATTCTAAGTTAGCCTTAGCCACGCCCTCATGGTCACGGGCCACCTCGCACATCTGTTGCTGAGATTTTGCTGTTGTGATGGCATTATCAACCTCTTCCTCTGACGCAAGGTTACGTATCAGCAGAGACTTTTTTCGATCTGCTTCACGGCGATTAAAGTCAGCCATCAAGCAGGCTTGCTGTCGTTCATGTTGTCGTGCGCGGATGGTGTTTTCTGCCTGGAAAATATTGGCAGTCAAGTCATCATTCCACAGGGCTAGCAATAACTGCCCTTCGCTGACCTTATCGCCCTCCTCAACCAGTAGTTGATCAACGACACCGCCCGATGACATAGACAACTTGGAACGCCGGCAAGCTTTAATGGTGCCTGCACGTGTGTTGGATACCGTTGCTTCAACCGTGCCTTTGAGCACTGGAGCGACCCAAACCTGTGGTTTAACTTTATTTAATTGCCGCCAGCTGAACACCGCGACCAACAAGACACCGATAACGGCAACCACAATAACTTTTTTGTTCACTCGCTTCTCCCTGCCTTACCGAGCTAACCAATAATCAGGCGATACTCACGACATCCGACATATACACATCCTGAATCGCATTCAGCAATTCGACACCTTCATTAATGGGTTTCTGGAAAGCCTTGCGCCCGGAAATCAGCCCCATGCCACCAGCGCGTTTATTGATCACCGCTGTCCTGACGGCCTGATGTAAATCATCATCGCCCGAAGCGCCGCCTGAATTGATCATACCCACGCGGCCCATAAAACAGTTAGCGACCTGATAACGTACCAGATCAACCGGATGCTCTGAGCAAAGCTCGTCATACATACCGGCATGGGTTTTTCCAAACTTGAGCGCCTTAAAACCACCATTACATTGCGCCTGTTTCTGTTTAATAATATCGGCACCAATGGTTGCCGCCAGGTAATTAGCCTGACCGGTTAAATCTGCCGCAGTATGGTAGTCCGCATCATTGGTTTTGAACGCACTGTTACGCAAGTAAGCCCAAAGTACTGTTACCATGCCCAGCTCGTGGGCATAGGCAAAGGCCTCCGTTATTTCTTCAATTTGGCGTCGAGACTCTTCAGAACCGTAATAAACCGTTGCTCCCACAGCCACTGCCCCTAAATCAAAGGCCTGCTTAACGCCCGCAAACAGTGTCTGATCGTAACGGTTCGGGTAAGACAACAGCTCGTTATGATTAAGCTTTACGATGAAAGGAATTTTATGTGCATAACGTCGAGCCACACTGCCCAATGCACCTAATGTTGAGGCCACGGCATTACAGCCTCCCTCGATTGCCAGCTCAACAATATTAGCCGGATCAAAATACAACGGGTTAGGTGCAAACGACGCCCCGGCCGTATGCTCGACGCCCTGATCAACCGGCAACAGGGATAAATACCCACTACCAGCCAGGCGCCCATGATTAAACAGGTTCTGAAAATTACGCAATACTTGAGGAGTTCGATCTCCCAGCGAAACAACCCGATCCACATAATCACTACCGGGTAACTGAAGAGCATTTAACGGTAATCCTTCACACCGATGACTTAATAAAGACTCTGCCTCTGCACCAAGAATTGATTCAATATCTACGGTCATTATTACGTCCCCTCTATAAAATCAGTCTCTTTTTGTAGAGTCGCTCTGAATGAATGCACGAGTCGTTGGTTAAGGAAAAACCCGGCCTGGATCATTCAAAGCTTTTCTTAGCATACAACTTTCCCTTATTGATCAATATGACCAGTGTCATATTGCTCCGTTCTACTCTACCGGTTTATTTACAAGACAGTAGTACCCATTAAAGATCAAAGCCGAGCTCAATTCGTTTTTTTAGTGACTTGATTTCACTCATGTGAAAGTACGATACAAAGCCTAAAATCCCAAAATTCGATTCGGATTAGGAAGGTCCCTAATCCATTATTTTTAATCGCAAAGTTGGGTGAGTTTAATGAAGTTGGTCTGTCCCGCAGGTAATTATCCGATGTTGAAAGCGGCCGTTAATAACGGGGCTGATGCTGTTTATATCGGTTTTAAAGATGATACCAATGCCCGCCATTTCGCTGGCTTGAACTTCAATGACGGCACCGCACAAAAAGCCGTTAAATATGCCCATGATCAAGGCACTAAGGTTTATGTCGCCATCAATACCTACCCGCAACCGGCTGGCTGGACACGTTGGCAAAAGGCCGTGGATATTGCGGCTGACATTGGTATCGATGCCTTGATCATCGCCGATACAGGCGTGTTGGCCTACGCCACTGAAAAATACCCTCAGCTGGACCGTCATCTATCGGTTCAGGGTTCCGCCACAAACGTTGAAGCACTGCGCTTTTATAAGGAACAGTTTGATATTCAGCGTGCGGTTATCCCCCGTGTATTATCCATGGCGCAGGTCAAACAATTAACCGAAAAAAGCCCCGTTGAACTGGAAGTCTTTGGCTTCGGTAGTTTATGCGTCATGGTCGAAGGGCGTTGCCTGCTGTCCTCCTACGCAACGGGCGAGTCACCGAACACCTGCGGTGCCTGCAGCCCCGCTAAAGCAGTACGCTGGGTGGAGACCGAAGCCGGTACAGAAACACGCCTGAACAACGTCTTGATTGACCGTTTTGAACACGGCGAGAAAGCGGGTTACCCCGTAGTCTGCAAAGGTCGTTTCAATGTCGCCGGCAGCACTTATCACGCCCTGGAAGAACCCACCAGCCTCAACACCCTTGAGCTATTACCACAGCTACAAGCCGCTGGCGTGAAAGCGATTAAAATCGAAGGCCGTCAGCGCAGTACCGCCTACGTCAGCAAAGTGGTCAAAGTGTGGCGTGAAGCCATTGATAGCTGCTTAAACAACCCCCTAGCCTTCTCAGCCAAACCGCAATGGATGCAGGATTTGGCGAGCGTTTCAGAAGGTACGCAAACCACGTTGGGCGCCTATAACCGCCCTTGGCAATAAGTTAAAAATGTACTTCTTCCGCGATTGCCGCGTCGGCTCCGTGCTCGATTACCCGATACGGCGGGGGCAGGCTCTCTTCATGTCTGTCATACACACTGCGGTTCTGCGCGCGGTGCTTCCTTGCACTCACGAAAGAATCACTATTTTTAGAAACACTCAATAACTGAATATCTGGAGTCTGTATGCGTTTATCACTGGGTCCAATTTTATATTTATGGCCACGCCAAACCATTGAGGATTTTTATCAGCAGCACCTCAACAGTGCCATTGGTGTTATCTACCTTGGCGAAACGGTTTGTGCCAAGCGTCGCAGCCTTAAACCCGCTGAGTGGATTGAATTGGCAAAAGAGCTTTCCAAGTCCGGCAAACAGATTGTGCTATCGACGTTAGCACTGATCGAGGCTGGCTCTGACTTAGGCAATGTTAAGCAGCTCTGTAACAACGGTGAATTACTGGTCGAAGCTAACGAGATGGGTGCGGTGCAACTAATGGTCGATCAGAAACTGCCCTTTGTCGCAGGTCCAAGCCTGAATATTTATAACGCCTACACACTTAAACAGCTCCAGAATCAGGGGTTAATTCGCTGGGTTATGCCGGTTGAATTGAATGCGACTACACTGGCCGATATTTTATGCGATGCCGAAACTTTGGGAATTCGTGACAACATTGAAACGGAGGTCTTCTCCTATGGCCGCCTGCCGTTAGCCTATTCAGCACGCTGTTTTACAACTCGCTACCGCAACATAGCCAAGGATAACTGCCAGTTTGTCTGTCAGGATTATCCGGAAGGTTTGCCGATGGACAGCCAGGAAGGTGAAGCTTTTTTCAATATCAACGGCATTCAAACCCAATCCGGTCGCATTCAGCATTTATTACCGCATTGGCAGCAAATGCAGGAGCTCGGTGTTGATTTGATGCGCATCAGCCCTCAGCCTCAGCATACCGGCGAGATCATTAAACGTTACGACGAAGTGATTCAAAGTACGTCGCAGGACACCGATATACAGAAATACCTAAGCGCACCGGCCTGTGATGGTTACTGGCGGGGTCTGTCTGGTATGGATTACATTGCCACCAGCGAACAGCACTAGGGTACCAGAACAAGCCCCGTCAAACTTAGGCGGGCAATGCCTCAACAAAGTCGGCACTTAAATGCAGTGCGTGATTGACGACGGTAGGCATGTCATCCATATCAACGCTGTCGATCAGATTTTTTACCTCAAGGCCTAATTCAGTATCGCCCTCAATCATGAGTCGGCGCTGAAAGAATAACGTATCCGGGTCTTCCCGTCGGCTTGCTAACAGCAACAACTCCCGGCTGTTACCCGAAAAGGTGGTTTGCGCTGCATCGTGGCCCGCTGAGAAAAATAAGCGATCCGCCATTTTCGTAATCGCCCAATCAAAGCCCATATCTTTTACCAGCAGACGTAATGTGACTCCCTCAAGGAAATCCAAATCCCCATCCATCAGCTGCTGCTGAAATAAACGATTACATACCTTTTCTGCCAACCTTAGCTGCACTCGCCGAGGTAAAAGCTTAAAGGGTCCAGGCCATGGCAATCGCTGAATACCAGGTAACGATGCCAAGGTTTTAGAGATTAAAAGAACAAAATCGTGTGGTGTCGAAGGCGTCATAAAAATCATCAACTTAGAATTTAAATCGCCGTTATACTGGCATTTTAAAGCGTCATTAAATTTGATACGCATCAAGTGGCTATTATTTTCGAACGCCTTTTAGTAAAGGCTCATACTAAGCCTTTGTTACCCTTCAACTCCCTTAAAAGCGCCGCCAAAAGCCAACAGTTGATGACGTTTGCTCATTGCTTTACTTAAAGAGTCGTGATTATACTCACTCAAAAGGGCTGTATAACCGGCTTCTAAATTATCATTGGCCTGTTAAAAAGCCCGCCCCTCAATCAAAACAGGGATACCAACCAGGGTGAAACTCAGCGCAGACCAGTTAGTTCGACATATCCACCCCGAAGACCTGCAGCTTGATAAAAACTGCTCTCCACTCACCGCCAACCAGATTCTTGGACAACCCCGTGCCACCGAAGCCTTTGAACTGGGCATTCGCACACCACAGGCCGGCTATAACCTTTACCTCGCAGGTGACAGTGGTACGGGGCGCATCCGTTATGTAATGGAACATTTAGCACCATTGGCAGCGGTTGCCGACCCACCGCAGGACTGGCTTTACGTCAATAACTTTGATAACCCCAGCGAACCCCGTGCCATTGCGCTGCCTCACAAGCAGGGATCGGCTTTCCTAAAGGATATTGATAAATTGATTGAAGAGGTGCTCGCCACCTTTCCTGATGTTTTCGAGCACCCCACCTATCTACGTAAAATAGCCGCTTTCCAAAAGGAATTTGATCAGCTTTATGACAAGTCCATTGATGTGGTTGAAAAAAAGGCCTCCTCCATGCAAGTCGCCCTCTATCGACAGGAGGGAGCCATCAGCTTCAGTCCGATAATCAATGGTGAAGTCGCAGATGAAAACAGCTTTGCCAAACTCAGTGATGAGCAGCGTAATGTATTCCATAAACAGGCTGAGCAACTTGAAGAGCTGCTCAATGACAGCCTGCTGGAACTACCTCAATGGCAGCGAGACCTTAATAACAAACAGCGCAAGCTACAGCAGGAAACCATTCGTCACTCACTCAAGCCCCTCTTCGATCAAATCCAAACCAGCTACCTCGGTTATGCGGGTATTTTATTTTATCTGGCTCAGGTTAATGATCACTTACCAAGAACCATCGTCGAGCACCTCGACGAGTCGCAGCAGGACAGTCCAAGTAACCGTCGATTATTGCTGGAAGAACTTTACCGCCCTAACCTGTTCAGCGCCCACCGCCACGCCAGCGGTGCACCGATTATTTTTGAGTCTAACCCCAGCTATACCAACCTGTTTGGCAGCATTACCCTATCCAACGAACAGAACTCGGTCACCAGCAACTATCACAATATTATTCCCGGCGCTCTGCACCACGCTAACGGCGGCTACTTGATTCTCGATATTGAAAAGGTGTTGCGTGACGCATCCACTTGGGAAGCATTAAAACGCGCACTTCAGGATGAAAAAATCTACATTGAACAGCCCAGTTCAGAACTGCAACTCGGCTTGCCGCAAGCCCTTAAAGCAAAATCAATTCCTTTAAATATCAAAGTGATATTAATAGGTCCTCGAGAGATTTATTACGCTTTAGAGGAACACGATTATGACTTTTATCAACTTTTTCGCATCTTCGTAGACTTCAGCAGTGACATTGATTTTGACGACTGTAACCTAACCCGCTTTGCCAATTTGATTCGCAATCGTGCCGATGACTTGGGGCTTGCCCAACTCAGCGCATCAGCACTATCCCGGCTGGCTGAGCACGCTTGTCGCGTTGCCGAACATCAGAATAAATTAACCGCCTGTATTGATCACATCATGGAGGTCGCCACCGAGGCCAACCAGTTCCTTTTGCAAACCTCCGACACCATTATCCATAAACAGCATATTGAAACGGCTATCGCGGCACGCTCACACCGCAACTCACGTATGCACGATTTAATCAAAGAGGATATTCTCAACGGTAAAATCGTTATTTCAACAGAGGGAACCGCTGTCGGCCAAGTTAATGGCTTATCCGTCATACAGGTGGGTCAAAGCAGTTTTGGTCTCCCCATCCGAATAACAGCCACCGTACATCCCGGCTCCAACGGCGTAGTCGATATTGAGCGCGAAGTTGAATTAGGACAAGCCGTACACTCAAAGGGAGTACTGTTACTGGCAGGCTACCTGTGTGGCCGCTACGCCAAAGACTTCCCGCTGGCGATTTCAGCTAAAATCGCCATGGAACAAAGCTATGGCTACATAGACGGGGACAGCGCCTCTCTGGCGGAATTATGCGCGTTATTGTCAGCCCTTATCGTCAAACCCGTTAAGCAAAATATCGCTATGACGGGTTCTGTTAACCAACGCGGTGAAGTACAGGCCATCGGCGGTGTAAACGAAAAAATTGAAGGCTTTTTTGATATTTGTAAAATGCGCGGCCTGACAGGCGATCAAATGGTCATCATTCCCGCCAGCAATCAAAGCAACTTGATGTTATCCAGCGAGATCATTGAAGCCGTCGAACAGGGCCTGTTCAGCATTCACGCAATCACTAAAGTCGATGAAGCGCTTGCATTACTCACCGGGGAGGATCCAGGCGCTAAAAACAAAGAGGGCGTTTTCCCCGATAACTGTATAAACAAACGTATCGTCGATGAGCTGCGGCGTTATACAGAAATTGTGCAACGAACACGGAGCAGCAATTTGTTATAACGCGCCTGTGGAGTTTTAAAAAGACATAAAAAAACCGGCTAAAGCCGGTTTTTTTAATTATGGCGGTGAGGGAGGGATTCGAACCCTCGAAGCCTTTCGACTTACACACTTTCCAGGCGTGCTCCTTCGGCCACTCGGACACCTCACCAATAAACTGTATTTGATTACCGACGCCCTATTTGGGGCCAGCAAAAAAGAGCGCGTACTTTATACCAGCCTCTAAACAAATGCAACGAATCCCCTCGCGCCAAGTCGTAAATTTGAACCGCCTTAAAAAAAGCGGATAATAGAGATCGTTCTTGTCTTATTTACTGTGTAAACGCTCGCTCGAGCAGGAGGTTTGTATGGCAACACTAGACGAGCTGGTTGACCGTCACGTCGCCGAGTATAACGCCCGCCTTAAGCACTTCGATGAAATGGCCGAAAAGGCCGAATCCCTGCAAGAAAAGCATGACCGCGAAGAACTTGCTGAACTAAAAGCTCACCGTTCGCAGTTTGTGGCCTTTTTGGAGGAATTAAAAAAGAGTCCTTCTCAACAATTACTGGATAACGGCCCAATGGCAATTTGGGATGTGGTAGCGGCGCGATTGGAAAAGCTTGTCGCCAAGGTTATTCATTAACCCTCTCACATACCGCCAGGGTTAGGGCCAGTGCCTGCTGCATTCGGTTGGATCAAGCTCGGGTAGCCGGCGGCTGCGGCCGTCCGGCGTACCCAGATAGATGAAGCCTATCGTTTGTTCATTTTCCGCCAGTCCCAGGCCCTTCATCACCGTCTCATCAAAGGCCGGGGTTCCTGTACGCCAATAAGCACCCAAGCCAAGCGCATAGGCTGCCGTTACAATGTTATTGGCGGCAGCACCAGCAGTAATGATCTGCTCAATCTCTGGCACTTTTGGGTGCTCCGTAATACAGGCAATCGCGACAATAATCATTGGCGCTCGGAAAGGTTTATTACGCGCCTTTTCCAAAGCTTCATCATCAATTTGCGGGTCTCTTGCCTGTGCTGCTGTTGCCAGCAAGTCACCAAAAGCCTGTCGTCCCGCCCCTTCAATTATTAGAAACCGCCAGGGTTTGAGCATTTTGTGATCCGGCGCACGCATAGCCGCCTTCAGCAGGCTATCAAGCTGCTTGGCGTTAGGGGCAGGTTCAGTTAATAGCGGGCTTGAAATTCGATTGTGTAATGCTTCGATTGCGTCCATTAGGTTCTCAACCCTTTGCTGTGCTTTAGAAGGTACAGAGCGAACATAAACAGTGCCACAACGAAGACTAAAATCATCGCAAAGGCAAAACCAACATTAATGTCTGACACACCCAGTATTCCGTAGCGGAAGCTATTTACCATATAAAGAATCGGATTAGCCATTGAGACGTTCTGCCAAAACTCCGGCAACAACTGAATCGAATAAAACACCCCGCCGAGGTAAGTCAGAGGCGTTAACACGAAAGTCGGAACAATCGAGATATCATCAAAACTACGGGCAAAAATCGCATTAATAAAACCACCGAGTGAAAACAGTAGCGACGTTAACAAAATAATCGCTAGGGTAATGCCTAAATGGGCAATATGCAGCTTGGTGAAGAATAACGACAAGGCAGTTACAACCATACCAACCATTAATCCACGGCACATCCCGCCAATCAGATAGCCGACCAAAATCACCCAGTTGGGTGTCGGCGACACCAGTAGTTCCTCTATCTGATGCTGGAATTTAGCACTGAAAAAAGAAGAGACCACGTTTGAGTAGGAATTGGTGATGACGGACATCATGATTAAGCCCGGCACGATGTAGGACATGTAATCAAAGCCCCCCATCTGACCAATACGACTGCCAATCAAACTGCCAAAAATAACAAAATACAACGCCATGGTAATGGCGGGTGGGATCAATGTCTGCACCCAGATTCGAGTGAAGCGGCGAACCTCTTTACGAACAATAGTGCTCAGCGCGATCCAGATTTCCTGCGGATTCATGGCGCTTCCTCCGCATTATTTTTTGCTACTAGCGAAACAAAAAGCTCTTCGAGACGATTAGCCTTATTTCGCATGCTGGTTACCTTAATACCCTGCTCACTCAAACGATCAAATGCCTCATTAATGTGCTGTCCACTATTAACCCGCACTTCAAAACTGTGTTCGTCCAACCGCTCGGTGTCAAACCCCGCAATTTTAAACGCAGCAGGCACATTACCCTCAACATCAAAGATAAAGGTTTCCGTATTAAGCTGACGCAGCAGATCTTTGGTGCTGGAGTCCTGCACGATACGCCCCTGATCAATAATCGCCAAGTTACGACACAGGCTTTCGGCTTCTTCAAGGTAATGAGTGGTGAGGATAATGGTTGTGCCGGAGGCATTAATTTCCCGTAAAAACTCCCACATAGAACGGCGCAATTCAATATCAACACCGGCGGTAGGTTCATCCAGAATCAGAATTTTAGGTTCATGGACTAATGCCCTCGCGATCATCAGCCGGCGCTTCATCCCTCCCGACAGCATTCTGGAATTAGTGTCACGCTTATCCCATAACCCCAATTTTTTTAAATACTTTTCTGTTCTCTCAACAACAATATTCCGGGGAATGCCATAAAACCCGGCCTGAGTTGCGACGACATCAAACACCTTGTCAAACTGATTAAAGTTGAACTCCTGTGGTACCACACCCAGGTTTTTTTTTGCGTTAGAGAAATCTTCGTCGATATCATACTCAAACACTTTCACCTGGCCCGCACTTTTGCGAACCAACGAGGTGATAATATTCAAGGTGGTGGATTTACCCGCGCCGTTGGGGCCTAAAAGGCCAAAAAAATCACCCTGCTCAACACTTAAATCGATACCTTTAAGTGCTTCGAAGCCATTGGGATAGGTTTTTTTTAAGCCACGGATGGTCAGTGCTTGAGTCATGGAAGTCCAACACAATTAAGGAAGGCGCTATTGTAGGTGCGGCTCTTTTAATTGCCAAGTCAGAAGCGCGTTTAATGACGTTCTCGTAGTTTGCGCTTTAATACTTTACCGACATTCGATTTTGGTAATTCATCTATGAATTCAACAATTTTAGGTACCTTGTAAGCCGTTAAATGCTCACGGCAAAAAGCGCGAACATCCTCTTCAGTGAGCTCTGAGCTATTGGATACCACCACCAGCTTCACGGCTTCACCGGTACTCTCACAGGGCACGCCAACCGCGGCACACTCAAGAATTCCGGGGTGTAATGTTGCCACGTCCTCAACTTCATTAGGGAACACCTTAAAGCCAGAAACAGAGATCATATCTTTAATACGATCAACGATACGGAGATAACCGTCCTTATCAATCGTGGCAATATCACCGGTAGAGAACCAGCCGCTGGGCGACAGTACTTTTGACGTCTCCTCCGGGCGCTGCCAATACCCCATCATCACCTGAGGCCCACGCACGCATAGCTCACCGGCTTCACCTTCAGGTAAATCATGTCCCTGGTCATCAACAATTTTCACTTCGGTATCAGGTACCGCAATGCCAATACTCCCTGGCTGTACTCGACCAACAGGGTTTATCGCCACCACCGGTGATGTTTCAGTGAGCCCGTAACCTTCAAGTATCTCGCAACCAGCATGCTCAAACCAACGCCGCATTGTGTCAGCCATCATCGCCATACCACCCGCAGAGCAATATTTTAGATGCTTTAACTCAACCGCCTTGAAATCGTCATTATTCAGCAGTGCATTGTATAGCGTATTAAGGCTCATAAAGCCTGTTATTGGATAGTCTTTAAAGACTTTCGTCAGTGAAGCAAGATCACGCGGATTCGGCACCAACACACTGTGGTTACCCGAAGACATCGAGCACAGCAGGTGCAAGTTGAAAGCGTAAATATGATAAAGCGGCAACGGCGCACAATAGGTATGAACTGCTTCCTCAAAGACCTCAGGCAAGTGTTTTTTAATCTGGCGCATATTAGACACCAGATTTTGATGTGACAGCATCGCCCCTTTAGCAACCCCGGTCGTCCCGCCGGTATACTGCAAAACAGCCAAGTCATTCGCATTAAAGATGGGCGGGAATAACTCAAGATCTTCACCACGTCGAAGCACACGTCGCAAATGCTGACTATTCGCAAACTTAAAAGCTGGTACGGCTTTTTTAATGTACTTAACAACGGCATTGATTAAGGGCCGCTTTGGAAAAGGATGCAGGTCAGCCACCTGCGTAACAACCACCTGCTGCAGAGAGGTTTTGGTAATAATATCCGCGGCATGATGAGCAAAATTTTCCAGGACCACTAATGCCTTGGCGCCTGAATCATTAAGCTGATCCTCAAGTTCGCGATCGGTATAAAGCGGGTTGATATTTACAACCACCATGCCTGCCCGTAATGCGCCGAAAACCACAACCGGGTACTGCAACAAATTAGGCAGTTGAATGGCAACCCGATCGCCATGCTCTAGGCCAGCATCATTTTGCAGCCAGGCGGCAAAATCACGGCTCAATGCCTCAAGCTTTCTAAAGGTTAAGGTATGCCCTAACGCACTATAGGCAGGGCTATCTGCGAAACGGTCGCAGGCTCTTTCAAACACATCAATAATAGAGCGCGTAGTAGTCATTCACGGACACCCTGTCTCGTTGATTTGGTTCTAAGTATCGCAGGCTTTTATCGGTTTGAGAAATAACAGGCATAAAAAAAGCCCCGTAAAACGGAGCTTTTTTATTTTGGAGCGGGAAACCGGGTTCGAACCGGCGACCTCAACCTTGGCAAGGTTGCGCTCTACCAACTGAGCTATTCCCGCTGAAAAGTGGCGTCCCCTAGGGGGTTCGAACCCCTGTTACCGCCGTGAAAGGGCGGTGTCCTAGGCCTCTAGACGAAGGGGACGCAGCAATCTGAACAACGGGGCGCATTGTATGGTTGAAGGCGGTAACCGTCAAGCGATGTTATTAAAATTATTTCATTTTATTTACAGGTTTTTCGATTGACTTATAAATAGTCTAATCAGCACAAAAAGATAGCAGTCTGCTGATCTGACACAAAGGTCTACCACTTTGCTTTCGCCATTCATTAAAGGCCGCTTGCGTGGCATTCAAATCAGCTTTACTGGTCGGTTTTTTGTCGATTATTTTTTGTGCTTTGAGGGCTGCTACCACATCATTGCTCAACATAAAGGTATCCTTACCCACAATTCGCAACGAATAGGCACCGGAATTTCCGCCCAGCTGCGCGCCCTGTTTTTTCAGCACTTGCCATAATTCAACAATCGTCTCAGCGGGCCAGTCTGCTAAGAAGCGTCCAAAGCCGCCCTTCTCTTCGCCCAGCGCTAATATCATTGCTGCATTGGTGCGAATACTTTTTATTTTTCCCCAGTGACGAATGATACGTTTATCCTGCATGGTCTTTTCCAACAGGTCATCGCTCATTAAAACCAACTTCTGTGGCTCAAAACCAAAAAATACTTCTTCAAAGGCAGGCCACTTATTGTCGACCATTTTTCGATTTAAACCGGCGCAGAAAATACGCCAGGACATAGAGGAGAGAAAATAACGATCAGGTAAAGCGGCTAACTCATCGGCACTACGTGGAACAGGCAGCAGAGATTCAAGAACTTTGGCACCGCCCTTACGTTCAAGCGCATGCTGATAAATCCAGTCAAAGTTGCGCACTTACCAACCCTGAGTATGCTGCTCGACAAGATCAGCTAAACAGTCAACAAATTCAGCATTCGCGTTAAGTGCGGGGATATAATGGTAATCCCCACCACCCGCCTCTTTAAAGACATCACGGTTTTCTACCTTCAGTTCCTCCAACGTTTCCAGGCAGTCGGACGTAAAGGCTGGTGACATAATATCGACACTTTTAACGCCCTGAGCGGGAAATGCTTCCAGAGTTTTGTCCGTATAGGGCTGCATCCATTCAGCAGGACCAAAACGGGACTGGTAAGTCATTATCCAGCGCGACGCATCCAGCTCCAGCGCGCGAGCCAGTGCTGCTGCCGTTTTCTCACACTCCTGAGGATAAGGATCGCCAGCATCAGCATAGCGTTTAGGAATACCGTGGAACGACATAACTAACTTATCGGCCTGATCTTTTGTTTGCCAGGTCTGACGAACGGTATTAGCCAGTGCTTCTATATAAGCTGGATGATCTGCATAGGACTTCACAAAACGAAACTCGGGCACATCGCGCTCTTTGCGTTGTGACTCAAACACTGCATCGATCACTGCCGCCGTAGTAGTAGCGCTATATTGCGGGTAAAGCGGAACCACCAAAATACGCTCGCAGCCTTTGTCTCGCAGCGTTGAAATACCCGCTGCAACACTCGGGTTCCCGTAGGTCATGGCTAGCTCAACCTGGGTATTTTGCCCTCTTCGATCAAGAACAGTCTGTAACGACTCTGCCTGAGCCTGACTACCCACCATAAGAGGCGAGCCTTTATCAGTCCAGATCGACTGGTAGAGTTTGGCCACTTTGGCGGGACGAACCTGTAAAATCACACCATTGAGAATAAACCACCATAACGCACGTGGCGTATCAATGACCCGGACATCACTGAGAAACTCTCGTAAATAACGCCGAACAGCACCGGTTGTGGGCTCATCCGGTGTACCCAGGTTTACCAGTAAAACCCCACAACTCGTCGCCTTATCAGACACAACTACTCTCCGGCAACGCCCTTAGCTCACAAAAAGCCTTGAGTGCGCCATAAAGATGAAAAGGGTCATCCGCACCCGCCATTTCACGAATCGAATGCATCGCAAAACTGGACACACCTATATCAAGGGTTTTGACCCCCGTTTCAGTTGCTGAAATAGGTCCAATAGTGCTACCACAGGCCATATCACTACGTACCACAAAGCTCTGCACAGGAATACTATTACCCTCACAAAGATGTCGAAACACAGCACTGGTTTCTGAACTGGATGCGTAACGCTGATTAGCATTAATTTTAATCACCGGTCCTTTGTTGATTAACGGGCCATGATTGTCGTCGTGGCGATCCGCATAGTTGGGATGAATACCGTGAGCATTATCTACTGAAATCATCATCGACTGCGCGACTAACTGACTCTGCTGCCCGTGTCCTGAACAAAAGCGCTCCAAAACCGCATTCAGGAATGTGCCCTGTGCACCGGCCATTGACGCACTACCAACCTCTTCATGATCGGTGCAGATTAACAATGCAGGCGCCTTGGCATCTGCGTCGAGCAATGCTTGTAATGCCACATAACAACTGAGCAAGTTATCGAGGCGCGCACTGGCAATAAACTCTTCTTTCAAACCGATTAAAGCAGGTGGCTGTGTGTCATAGCAGTACATTTCATAATCGAGCACCTGTTGTACGTCTTCGCCCTGCTCTGCTAATTGCGTTAACAATAACACTCGAAACTGTTCGGGGTCCTTGGCGCCAGATAAGCTCAACACAACCGGCATATCAGTTTGTACATTAACCGTTCGGCTTTCATTTGCTTCTCGATCCAAGTGAATCGCCAGACTAGGCACTGTCGCTATCGCTCGTTTAAAGTCAACCAGCGCATTACGAACATCACCCTCTTTGCTCACGTAAGTGACACGACCAGCAATGGAAAGATCACGATCAAACCATGGGTTCAATAACATGCCGCCATACTTTTCCACACCCAGCTGATAGAAGCCTTTTTTCTCAATATCTGGCTGCGGTTTAACTTTTAAACAGGGACTATCGGTATGAGCACCCAAGATACGCACACCGTCGCTCAGTGGTTCACCCTGTCCGTAATCAAACGCGATAATGGAGGAGTCATTACGCGTCACAAAATAACGCTGGCCCGCCTCAAGACACCACTCATCCTTTTCATATAACCTCACGAAGCCATGGTCAAGTAATTGATCCACCATGGTTTTAACCGCATGAAAAGGTGTTGGCGATGCCTGTAGAAAATCCAGCAAGCCTTGGTTTAATTGATTTTGCTTCATTAAGTGCCTACTAGGAATTATCGTTTTTATCGGCTGTTTCTGGCGCCTTAAAACCTAATAACTCAACATCGAAAATAAGCGTTGAGTGAGGCGGAATATTAGGGCCCGGAGAATACTCTCCATAGGCAAGCTCTGACGGCACATATAAGCGCCACTTAGACCCCGTTTTCATTAATTGCAAGGCCTCTGTCCAGCCTGGAATAACCTGGCCAACAGCAAATTCAATTGGCTCACCCCGTTCAACCGAGCTATCAAATACAGTGCCATCAATTAATGTACCGTGGTAATGGGTATTAACAATGCTGTCAGCAGTTGGGGAATCACCTTCACCAACTGTCAGTATTTCATATTGCAGCCCCGACGCGGTGGTCACGACACCTTCACGCGCGCCATTTTCTTCGAGAAAGGCTTTGCCTTTTTCCTGATTAATCGTAGCCAGCTGCTCTTGCTTTTCTGCTTCAGCTTTTTGTACACGGGAAATGACGGCCGTCAGCTCTTCCTGCGTAATACGAGGATCTTTTCCATCAACAGACTCACGAATACCGGCTACCAAGGCATCTATGTCTAGTTCAGGTACGCCCTGTTGAGCAATGCCACTACCAATATTTAACCCTAAGCCATAGCTGAGTTTTTGATAATCAGTATCCAATGCGAGCTGGCCTGGTTTTTCCTGCGGCTCTTTTGCTTCATAGCAACCGCTTAATACGAGTGTTGAGGTCAACACGACTGTAGAAATGGTACGTAACATAAATTATCCCTGCTTGTTAAAATCAAAAACGCTTATGAAAGCAGCCGTCTTTCAGCTAACATCTATAAAAGACAGCAAGACCATGATCAAAGGCTACCCTGTTAAGCACTACCGAGGGTAGTCAGAGCGACAGTGTCACTGATCATGAAACGGAACCCTATACCGCTGCGAGAGTCCATAGACAGCAAGGCAAAACTTTGGTTTCCAGGCGCGAGAAGTCTTAATGCTTTTAGCGACCGCTATTCTAGCTCGAAGGAATGTTACACCGAAATAGGTTATTTATGGGAATATTTAAACCACGTTACCTGGCGATTGCCGCCTTTTCTATCTTGTCATTAGCCCTGCTTCCGCAGCTGGGCAACGCTAACAGTGATCGTAACTTAATACCCTACGTAGCGACACCTGATCAGGATCAGAAGTTGACCAGCATTGAGATTCTTAATGCGCTGAAGTCTAACCATTACACCTATATTGATATCAACGATGAATTTTCAAACCAACTTCTAGCCGCTTACCTTAAACAGCTTGATACCAGTAAAAGTTATTTTTTACAGTCTGATATTGAGGAGTTTCAACAATATCAAAACACCCTCGACGAAGCATTAAACAAAGCCGACCTGCGTCCCGCTTTTACAATATTTAACCGCTACCAACAGCGTGTTGAAGCTCGCCTTCATTGGCTATTAGCTAAACTCGATGAGGGCATTGAGCATTTTAATTTTAATATTGATGAGGAATTTGAACCTTTCAACGAAAATTCCGGTTGGGCGAATAATGAGCAACAGCTTGACGACCTATGGCGCAAACGTCTGAAAAGCAACGTACTGGATTTACGTTTAGCCGGCAAGGCAGACGAAGATATCGTTGAGTTATTAAAAAAACGCTTCGAGCATCAGCTGCACCGCTTGCAACGCACCAGCAGCAATGATGCTTTTGATATTTACATGAATACCGTCACACAGAGCTATGATCCTCATACCCAGTATCTCGCGCCACATCAGTCCGAGAACTTTAATATATCCATGAGCCGCTCGCTGGAAGGTATTGGTGCCGTACTGCAGTACGATCAAGAATATACAAAAGTCGTGCGTCTGGTTACCGGCGGCCCCGCCGATGAAGCGGGCGAGCTGCACCCTGCTGACCGGATCGTTGGTGTTGCTCAAGGTGACGAAGAAATTATTAACGTGATTGGTTGGCGCCTTGATGAAGTTGTTAACCTAATCCGAGGCCCCAAGGGGACGACTGTACGTTTACAAATCATTCCCAGCACAGCTGCCGCTAATCAGCCGCCCAAGGAAATATCCATCGTTCGAAACCGTGTACAGTTAGAAGACCAAAAAGCTAAGAAACAGGTTATCAATGTACCAACCCAGCAACAGGGCCAAGCTCGTAAAATCGGTGTTATCAATATTCCCGACTTTTATATGGATTTTGATGCTTACCAACGCGGTGAAAACGACTATGTCAGCACCACCCGTGATGTACGCCGCTTACTGGAAGAACTGAAAAAAGAACAAGTCGATGGCGTTATCATTGATCTGCGTAATAATGGTGGCGGCTCTTTACCAGAGGTTAACTCTTTGGTCGGATTATTTATCAACAAAGGAGCCACGGTACAGATTAAAGACAGAAATGGTCGTGTAAATGTACTCTCAGACTACGATCCAGGCGTTGTCTACGACGGGCCTCTCGCCGTTATCGTTAATCGCCTGAGCGCTTCCGCATCCGAGATTTTTGCCGGTGCGATCCAGGACTACCAGCGCGGTATTGTGCTCGGCAGCACGACCTTTGGCAAAGGCACCGTTCAGACACTGGTACCCTTACGTCAAGGACAACTAAAAATCACTCGCTCCAAGTTTTATCGTATTTCCGGGGAAACCACCCAGCACCAAGGCGTCGTTCCAGACATACATTTTCCCGGCATGATTGATATCAGTGAAATTGGCGAAGACGCGCTTGATAACGCGTTACCCTGGGACACTATTCGCCCCGTGCTACACCGCAAAAGTGGTCAGCTCTCCCCTTACATTGCGCAATTGCTCAAACGTCACAATCAGCGCATCGAAAACAACCCTGACTACCAATTCCGCCTGAATCAAATTAAAAAAATTCAGGAAAACCGCAAGCTATCAACCGTGTCATTGAATGAAAGCGAGCGCAAAAAGCAACAGATTGACTTTGATGATTGGCAGTTAACGGCAGAGAACTCTCGACGCGAAGCCAAAGGGTTAAGCAAGTTAAATAGCCTTTCGGAGTTAGAAAAAAACAGCACCGATAAAGATAACGCCGCTAACGATCCCTACCTAATGGAAGGTGCCTTTATCCTCAACGACTATATCGCACTCACCGACAAACAAGTTGCTCACAATCTTTAGGGGAGCAGAATATATCAATGGGTAATCAAGCAATCTTTAGTGTTGGTCAACTGGTTAAACACTCACTATTTGAATATCGTGGCGTAGTCATTGATGTTGACCCAACGTTTATGCTGTCAGAAGAATGGTATGCATTAATGGCTAAAAGCCAGCCGCCCAAAGATGCTCCCTGGTACCATGTACTTGTGCATGGTGCGGAGCACGAAACCTATGTCGCTGAAAAAAATTTACAAGCCTGTGACTTAGAGGCGCCGATTGATAACCCGGCACTGGGACTTTATTTTAAAGGTTTTGAAAGCGGGCGATATATCCTAAACAAAAGCCTTAACAACTAACCTCAGGCGCTACGGCGTTCACTCAACATCGCATCAATAACCATATCTTCATAAAGAATACGGTCTGCTAACGCTTCACCCAGGCTGGAAAGATCATGCTCAATATGAGTCATGTGCTCGGCAATATCCGCACCGTCACCATAACGATCATTAAATGTCAGAATTAAATCGGTGGTTTTTGAAATGTGTGCGTAAACATCATTGGCAACATTCATGACCGGCTGACGTCGCTCTTTATTCTCATCAAGATGCTTATAAAGCTGAAAGTGTGCGCTCGCCGTATAATCAATCAGCGCCTGACAGAATTTTTTAAGCTCCTCAGGAAACTGCTCATTTTCATGATAAGGTCGATGAGAAGCTAAGTCAGCATAAAAGCTGAGCGTTTCAGAACGAGAATTAACCAGACCAGTTACGTCTGTCCGAGACTGCGAGCGGCGATCTTCCCCACTACGATTAACTTGGCTCATACGATCCCTTAATTATTTTTAAAATCGGAATTTAAACGGGTAAAACAAGCAAACGATAGCCGTTTTATGTGCAGTATAGTTTTACACTGTTTTACCATCGTTGAGCAACTTATTTTGCGAGCGGCAGCTCAGTCACCGTGTCATCTTCGGGCACTTTATAACGAATTCGGTTTAAACCATCCAGTGCCGCAATACGGTAAGCTTCCGCCATAGTCGGGTAATTAAACGTATGTGCCGTGAAATACTTAATAGTATTCCCCTTACCCTTCTGGTTCATAATCGCTTGACCAATATGAATAATCTCTGCCGCCTGGTCACCAAAGCAATGAATACCCAGAATTTGAAGCGTTTCCCGGTGAAAGAGAATTTTCAGCATCCCTAACCGTTGTCCCGTAATTTGTGCGCGGGCCGTATTTTTAAAGTGAGCCTGACCAACCTCATAGGGAACTTTGGCTTCGGTTAATTCACGCTCATTTTTACCAACGGAGCTAATTTCAGGAATAGTATAAATGCCTGTTGGCACATCATCAGATTTCCAATAGCTCTTTTTACCCATAATGCCAAAAGAGGCTGCACGTCCCTGATCGTATGATGCACTGGCAAGGCTTGGCCAGCCAATCACATCACCTACCGCAAAAATATTCGGCACGTCAGTACAAAAAGCCTTATTAACCTTCAACTGACCGCGATTATCGGCTTTCAAGCCTACATTTTCGAGTCCCAGATTAGCCGTATTACCGGAACGGCCGTTACACCAAAGTAGCGCTGTTGAGTGAATAATTTTACCCGACTGCATATGCAAAGTGACGCCATCATCATCGGCTTCAATTTTGCTATATTCTTCATTATGGCGAACCAGTACATTTTCATTACGCAGCTGATAACTAAGTGCATCAGCAATTTCATCATCTAAAAAAGACAATAAACGGTCACGGGTATTAACCAAGCCAACGCGGACACCAAGCCCCGCAAAAATAGAGGCATACTCACAGCCAATCACACCGGCACCATAAATGGTCAAACGCGGAGGCGTATGCTCCATATCCAAGATAGTGTCGCTGTTATAAATACGAGGGTGAGAAAAATCTATATCGTCGGGAAGATAGGGACTCGAGCCCGTGGCAATAATAAAGTTATCCGCAGATAGCTGGATTTCCTTATGTTTAGCTTCAGCCGTCAGATTAATTTTGATGGTATTTTTATCGATAAAGCTGGCGAAGCCAAAAACCAAGTCAATTTTGTTACGTGAATAAAAGTCCGTGCGGACAATGACTTGCTTAGAGGCAATATCCTTCGCATGCCTCAACACATCCTGATAACAAAAAACACGTGGTTCACCAATATCCCGAAACATTGGATTGGTATTAAAGGCAATCGCTTCACTGACTGAGTGTCGCAACGCTTTGGAGGGAATGGTTCCAAGATGGGTACAGGCACCGCCAACAACACGGTGCTTCTCGACCATCGCCACCTTCTGTCCATGTTTAGCTAAATTCATGGCCGCAGCTTCACCGCCAGGCCCACTGCCTATAACAATGGTATCGTAATGTTTGGAGGCTCCAGTCATACTTATCCCCTAACTATTTTCAGAATTATTTTTATCGGGCTCTGCCGCATTGTAGGTGAGGTCTTGGGCATTTTCATCAACAAGTCCGCGATTTTTCAGCTTTTCTTTTTCACACACTTCATCGTTACCGCCACACACATCACAGGCAGATTTCATACCAATTGCGCTGAGGCCGCCACAGGATCCTGAGATCGGCTTACGCCCCATCAAAACACCAACAGCCATCGCCACAACAATAAAAATCATAAACCCAAAGGCCATTAAAAGAACTGTCATCATAATTTATCCCGGGTTACGGCAAGAAAGGCTTCAGACGCTTTGCCCACAAAGCCCTCCCGCTCTTTTACAATCAAATAAGTAGAGACATTATACGCCTTTGCGTAAGCCATTGCTTGATCCGGCCCCATAACCGAAAAAGCAGTTGCCAATGCATCTGCTTCAGCTGCCGTTGAACTAATAACTGTAACAGAAGCGAGATTATGGGTAATAGGCGCACCGGTTTTAGGATCAATGGTATGCGAAAAACGCTGTCCATTTTCCTCAAAATAGTTTCGGTAATCGCCCGATGTCGCCAGCGCAAGATCGGTAACATTAACGACCGAATGCACACCGCGCTGGCCGGTGGCTGGCGACTCGATGGCAACTCGCCAAGGCTGACCGTTAGGCTTCATTCCTCGGGTTCTAATCTCACCACCAACTTCTACCAGGAAGCTTTCAACGCCAATCCTGTCAAGATAGTCGGCCACTTGATCAACCCCAAACCCTTTAGCAATGGCTGACAGATCTATGTGCAAAGGCGTTTCCTTCTGTACCTTTAATTGACTGCCATGAAGCTTGAGGTTTTCATACCCCACCTCAGTCAAAACCTGCTTTAGCTGGTCAGCGTCAGGAATGTGGTGAGCCCGCTGTTCAGGCCCAAACCCCCACAAGTCGACCAAACGGGCGACACTGATATCAAACGCACCGAGCGTTTTTGCACTAATATCCTGAGCTAACTCAATAACCTCATAGGTTTGCGGTGACAAATCGAACCAGACACCCGGTTCGACAGCATTAAATCGGCTGACTTCAGACGTCGCTTTATAAGTAGACATCAATAAATCAATACGCGCCAATTTGGCATGTATTTCAGTGTTAATATCGTCCACTGATCGTTCGGCATTGCTGGGCGGTAAATACTTAACACTATACCAGGTACCCATCACCTGGCCGGTATGCAAATGTAACTTGTTAGAGGAATCTAACTCGGAAGGCTCACTGCAAGCAGAAAGGAGTACGCAGCAAAGAATAAATAGAAAAGCATAAAGCAGCCGCACCACAGTAATAGATACCGTGGCGCGACGAGAGATAATGTAATTAACCGCCAAAATCATCCAGCAGAATATTCTCAGGCTCAACACCAAGATCTTCCAGCATTTTGATAACGGCTGAGTTCATCATCGGAGGACCACACATGTAAAACTCACAATCTTCAGGTGCCGGATGATCTTTCAGGTAATTTTCCAGCAACACATTGTGAATGAAGCCCGTATAGCCTTCCCAGTTATCTTCAGGCATAGGGTCAGAGAGCGCCACATGCCACTCGAAATTTTCATTTTCCTCAGCCAGCTTATCGTACTCATCGGTATAGAACATTTCACGAAGACTACGCGCGCCATACCAGAAAGAGATCTTGCGCTTACTTCCTAAACGTTTGAGCTGATCAAAGATATGAGAGCGCATCGGCGCCATACCGGCACCACCGCCAATGAAGACCATTTCAGCATCGGTGTCCTTGGCAAAGAACTCACCAAAGGGACCAAATACATCAATTTCATCACCTGGCTTCAGGTTAAATACATAAGACGACATTTTACCCGGTGGGAAGTCAGTGCCCGGTGGTGGTGAAGCAATACGAATATTGAATTTCACCAAGCCCTTTTCATCCGGATAGTTAGCCATCGAGTAAGCACGCACCGTCGTTTCATTAACCACAGATTCGTACTTCCACAGATCAAATTTATCCCAATCCTCACGGTATTCTTCCTGAATATCAAAATCCTTGTACTTAACGTGATGCGGCGGCACTTCCAGCTGCACATAGCCACCGGCGCGGAAATTCACATCTTCGCCTTCAGGTAGCTCCAGCACCAGTTCTTTAATAAAGGTCGCCACGTTTTCATTGGACTTGACCTTACAACGCCACTGCTTAACGCCAAACACCTCTTCAGGAATTTCGATTTTCATATCCTGCTTAACTGACACCTGACAGGACAACCGGTGCCCTTCCCGTGCCTGACCGCGAGTAAAGTGTCCCTCTTCGGTTGGCAGCATGGAGCCACCGCCCTCTTTCACCACACACTCACACTGCGCACAGGTGCCACCGCCACCACAGGCAGAGGACAAGAAAATACCGTTACCGGCCAGTGTTTGCAGTAGCTTATCACCCGCAGGTACTTTAATTGATTTTTCGGGGTCGCCGTTGATCTCAATAGTCACGTCACCCGAGCTAACCAGTTTGGAGCGGGCCACTAAAATAATGACGACAAGCAATGCCACAATCGCTGTGAACATGCCCACACCAAGATAAATTTCCAGATTCATAATAATCCTTTCTTTTTACCCAGTTGACGTTTAAAGCTGAACACCGGAGAAGGACATAAAGCCCAACGCCATTAGTCCAACCGTAATAAAAGTAATGCCCAGTCCGCGCAGGCCATGAGGCACATCGCTGTATTTCAGTTTTTCCCGAATACCTGCCAGCGCCGTAATAGCCAGGGCCCAACCAAAACCTGAACCCAGTCCGTAGACAACACTTTCGCCAAAGTTGTAGTCACGCTCTACCATAAACAGGGAACCACCAAGAATCGCACAGTTCACCGTAATTAGCGGAAGAAAAACGCCCAACGCGTTATACAAAGCGGGCACGTAACGATCTAGAAACATCTCCAGAATTTGAACCAGCGCGGCAATAACACCAATGTAGCTCAACAGACCAAGAAAGCTTAGATCAACCTCAGGGAATCCAGCCCAAGCCAACGCCCCCTCTTTCAACAAATAAGTGAAGATCAGGTTGTTAACGGGTACGGTAATGGTTTGTACCACAATAACCGCCACACCCAGGCCAATCGCCGTTTGCACCTTCTTGGACACCGCCAGGAAGGTACACATACCCAGGAAAAACGCCAACGCCATATTTTCAACAAATACAGCCTTAACGAAGAGACTTATATAGTATTCAAGCATGGTTAGTGAGACTCCTGCATCGATGTATTCTGAGGTGCCAGTTCATATTCCTTGGCCTCAACCTGATTAGGTTTCCAGCTGCGCAGTGCCCAGATCAGTAAACCAATCACAAAGAACGCGCTGGGTGGCAGCAACATTAAGCCGTTTGGCACATACCAGCCGCCTTCGTTAACCGTTGACAGGATTTCAATACCAAATAACTTGCCAGAGCCAAACAGTTCTCGAACGACCGCAACGGCAATCAATACCACGCTATACCCCAGACCATTACCGATACCATCCATAAAACTTAAGCCAGGCTTATTCTTCATGGCAAAGGCTTCAGCACGACCCATTACAATACAGTTGGTAATAATCAAACCCACGAATACCGATAACTGCTTACTGATGCTGTAGGCGTAAGCCTTCAGAATCTGATCTACCACAATCACCAATGAGGCAATAATAATCATCTGCACGATGATACGAATGCTATTAGGAATGTGGTTACGAATTAAAGCAATCGAGAAGTTAGAACAAGCAACAACCGTTGTCAGCGCAATACACATCACCAACGTAACCTGCAGGTTACTGGTTACCGCCAGCGCTGAACAAATCCCCAAAATCTGTAATGCAATAGGGTTGTTCTCAAAAATCGGTTCGACTACAACACTTTTCGCGCTATCAGTCATTACACACCTCCCGCTCGCAGATTATTCAGGTAAGGGCCAAAGCCGTTCTCACCCAGCCAGAACCACAACAGATTTTCGACACCGTTGGTCGTCAGGGTTGCACCCGATAAACCATCCACCTGATGTATAGCCTTAGGACTATTTGGATCAACCGAGCCCTTAACTAAATCGACCGCCAGTGTGCCATTAGCGTCAAAGAGTTTTTTACCTGGCCATAGTGCTTTCCAGCGAGGGTTATCAATCTCACCACCCAGACCCGGTGTTTCAGCATGCTCGTAGAACCCTAAGCCGGCAACCGTATTGCCGTCACCCTCAAGGGCTAGGAAACCATACAGTGTTGACCACAACGCGTAACCCTTAACTGGCAAAATCACCCGATCCAACTGACCGTCTTTTTCCAGCAGGTAAACAGTTGCGTAATTCGCGCGACGACCAATACTAGCGATATCTTCATCACCGCTCAGTGCTTCAGACTGCTTAGGATCTTTAGCAGCTTTGCGTTGATCGTAAGTAGCTGGATCAACATCTGACACATAACGTCCCGTGTCCAGATCAACGACTTTAGGCGTGAACTGCTCGAACAGTGTTTCAATATCCTGCCCTTCTGTTTCCATGCCTGCCGCTAGCAAGATATTTGTTTTCTTATCCAGCGCCTTGTTGGCCTGCTGCAGTGGTTTTAGAAAAACCGCCGCTCCGGAAACAATCACTGAACACACCAGGCACAGCAATAGTGCAACGATTATGGTGCTCTTGATGGAGTCTTTGTTACTAGACATTACGCAGAGCCCTCCGCTTGATATTGGCCTGAATCACGAAGAAATCGATCAACGGCGCAAACAGGTTAGCAAACAGAATCGCCAGCATCATACCTTCCGGGAAGGCCGGATTAACGACACGAATCAGCACAACCATGGCACCAATAAGCAAACCAAACACCCATTTACCCGTGTTTGTCATTGATGCAGATACCGGATCAGTTGCCATAAAGAACAATGCAAAAGCAAAACCACCCACAACTAAGTGCCAATGCCAGGGCATCGCAAACATTGGATTCGTATCTGATCCAATTACGTTGAATAGCAATGACAGACCGATGGTGCCTAATAGTACGCCAGCAACAATCCGCCAGGAGGCAATCTTCGTCCACAGCAGATAGAGGCCGCCAATCATAATCGCCAACGTCGATGTTTCACCGATTGAGCCAGGAATGGTGCCAAGGAAAGCCTGGTTCCAACTATAAGAAACCGCATCCATACCACCCAGTGCCGCTTCTCCTAAGATGGTCGCACCAGTGTAGCCGTCAACAGCAGTCCATACTGCATCGCCAGACATTTCAGCCGGGTAGGCGAAAAACAGGAAAGCACGGCCGGTTAATGCCGGGTTAAGGAAGTTTTTACCGGTACCACCGAACACTTCTTTACCAATAACCACACCAAAGGTAATGCCTAAGGCAGCCTGCCAGAGAGGCACATCAGGCGGAAGAATCAGTGCAAACAGCACCGACGTAACAAAGAAACCTTCGTTAACTTCGTGGCCTCGTACCGAAGCAAATAACACCTCCCAGAAACCACCTACAAAAAACACTACTGCATAGATAGGCAGGAAATAAACAGCGCCGTGGATAAAGTTATCCCAAACACTGCTTGGGTCATAGCCAGCGAATAACGAAATCAGCGCACCGCGCCAACCTTCAAGTTCAGCAACACCCAGACCAGCCATTGCTTCATTGGCCTGTAAGCCGACGTTATACATGCCAAAGAACATGGCTGGGAAAGTGCACATCCAAACCGTAATCATCATACGTTTCAGGTCAACCCCGTCACGCACATGGGAAGCCGCCTTTGTTACCGAAGGTGGTGTATAAAAGAAGGTGTCTACCGCTTCGTAAAGCGCAAACCATTTCTCATGTTTACCGCCCTTGAGAACGTGGGGCTCCATTTTGTCGAGTACTTTTCTCAAACCCATGATTAGCCTTCCTTCTCAATAACAGTCAGGTTGTTTCGCAAAATCGGACCGTATTCATATTTACCAGCGCAAACATAAGTACAAAGCGCCAAGTCCTCTTCATCAAGCTCCAGGCATCCCAAGGCTTGAGCCGACTCAAGATCACCCACAATGATCGAACGCAATAGCTGAGTTGCCAGAATATCCAGCGGCATCACACGTTCATAAGACCCCGTCGGAACCATCGCTCGCGGACTACCGTTTGTTGTGGTTGTGAAATTGAACTTCTTACCTGGATTCAGTTTTGACAAATAAACATTAAGCAACGAATGTTTGTTTGCGCCAAGGCTCATATAGCCCAGCAAATCACGTTTTTTCTTCTCGCTTAGCACCGATACCTGCACCGCATAACGGCCTAGGTAAGACACCGCGCCGCGCGCTGTCTGGCCCGATAAAACCGACCCGGAAATTACACGATTTGCCTCATCACCGACGTTCAACTGACCCGCCGTCATTTCATCAAGGTTAGCCCCCAGCTGCGTTCGAATCAGTCGTGGCTTAGTTACCTGAGGCCCGGCTAATGACACCACGCGCTGAGAGTTTAACTCACCGGTAGTGAATAGTTGGGCTACCGCTATTACATCTTGATAACCAATATGCCAAACCGTTTTTGTCTCAGAGGCTGGTCTTAAAAAGTGAATATGCGTTCCTACATTACCTGCCGGATGAGGACCGTCAAACTCTTCCACCTTGACACGGGCGTCGCCTGTCGGAATATCAGCACCTGGCGCTTTAGCAACAAACACCTCGCCATCGGTTAATTTACTGATAATTTCCAAACCCTGCGTGAACTCATTGCTGTGTTCAGCAATAATCAATGCGGGATCAGCAGCTAACGGGTTTGTATCAATAGCCGCGACAAAAATTGCCTCCGGCTGGGAAGCCGGCGCAGGCACCTTACTAAACGGGCGGGTTCTCAGCGCAGTCCAAAGACCGGAATTAACCAGGTTCTCAACCACCTGATCTCGTTTGAGTGCAGAGAGATCGGCAGCAGCGTACTGCGCAAAGCTTTCCGCCTCATCACCTTCCACATCAATAACAACGGATTGCAAAGCGCGTTTTTCGCCACGATTAATGGCTGCAATGCTACCTGCAGCGGGTGCCGTGTAACGAACACCTTCGGTTTTCTTATCCGTAAAAAGCAGCTGCCCTTTTTTAACCTTATCGCCAACCTGAATCGCCATAGTGGGCTTCATGCCCACATAGTCGCGACCTAAAACAGCGACCGTGCGTACTGTTGGGCCATCGTAAATAGCCTGCTCAGGTGCTCCGGTTATCGGCAGATCCAAACCTCTTTTGATTTTGATCATATGCGTTGCCAAATTTATTAAATGTAAAAACATAGCAAAGCCGTTCAATTAACTTGTTGAACGGCCTGCAAATTTTATTTTTTATATTGGCGAGTTGCTCGTCACTATTTCACTCGCCTCGCTTACATACAGCAAGTACTAACACACGTTAAAGCGTTAGCTCTCCTCACTTGGAAAAACAGGCAGTGTGGCATTAGTAATCTGACGCAGAATACGTACCACCTGACAGGCATAACCAAACTCATTGTCATACCAAACATACAAAATACAGCGCTTATCATTAGCAATGGTCGCCAGTGAATCAAAAATACCGGCGGAACGTGAGCCAACAAAGTCGGTTGAAACCGCTTCTGGCGAGTTGCTGTAATCAATCTGCTTTTGCAGGTTCGAGTGCAATGCCATGTGACGCATGTACTCGTTAATTTCTTCTTTATTGGTGGCTGTCTCAAGATTCAGCGACAAAATAGCAATCGAAACGTTTGGCGTTGGTACACGTACTGAATTCCCAGTCAACTTACCCGCCATCTCAGGCAGCGCCTTGGCAACCGCTTTCGCAGCACCGGTTTCTGTTAATACCATGTTTAACGCTGCACTACGGCCACGGCGATCACCCTTATGGTAATTATCGATCAGGTTCTGATCGTTCGTGTAGGAGTGAATCGTTTCAACGTGACCATCAACAATACCGAATTTATCACCCATCGCCTTCAGAATTGGCGTGATCGCGTTAGTGGTACAGGAAGCCGCCGACAGGACATTATCGTCGTCGCTGATCATGTTGTTGTTGATGCCGTGTACAATGTTTTTAACGTCACCTTTAGCCGGTGCCGTCAGCAGAACCTGAGAAACGCCCTTAGACTTCAGGTGCAGAGACAGGCCTTCCTGATCACGCCAGATACCGGTGTTATCTACAACAACTGCGTTATCAATACCGTAGGCGGTATAATCCACTTCGTCCGGAGAGTTAGAGTAAATCACGTGAATTTTCTGGCCGTTGATGATCAGCGCATTACTGTCTCTATCAACTTTAACCACACCCTTGAAAGACCCGTGCACCGAATCCTGACGCAGCAGGTTGGCACGTTTTACCAGATCATCGCCTTTACCTTGACGAACAACGATAGCGCGCAGACGAATACCCATGCCGCTACCCGTGCCATCACACAACAAACGAGCCAGCAGTCGGCCAATACGTCCAAAGCCGTAAAGAACCACACCTTTCTGTTGCCCTTTATCAGCGGCAGCCGATGTCAATGCGCCCGCTAACTCAGCCTTTAAAAAATCAGCCAAAGACTGGCCGTTACCATTTTCGCGGAAACTTACCGTCAGCTTACCAACGTCAATATGAGACGGAGCCAGAGGCAAAGCATTCAATACCTCTAATGCCGCCAGGGTATCAGCGGGCGACAACTCACGACCTTCAACACTGGCGGCAAAATCGTGGGCTTTCAAAATTTCGTTAACTGTACGTTTTACAACCAGGCGACCAAAGATAGAAGTTTCAACAGATTTATCTCGATACAAACCACCGATAATAGGCACCATCGCCTCTGCCGCACGTTCCCCTTCTTCCCAACTCTGCAAGTTCGAATCAAGCATCTTTTCAGTCACTGATAGCACCTTCAAATTAATGATTTTTAGTCTCTTACTGGGCCAAATCGCTACAAGGCCAGACAAGAGTAGTCAATTGTTTATTAGGCCGACATTGACATCAGTCAATTCGCCAGCAAAAAGCGGCGACATTCTCTCATAATCACCTACATATCTCTAGGCCATATTGGCACTATTTCGAACACTCAAATCGTCAAAAAACCTCTCCGCAAAAGCACCGCTGTCCGCAAATTTAGCCTCGCATAGCGTATAAATAATTCACCCGTTATACATATTCACGCCGTCCATTTATGCGTAAACTAAGGCGCTTCATTTTTGCCTGTTTTTAATCGTTACCAAGAACCCCATGTCTAGTCTTATCTGTAATCACTTTAAAGCCAATCAACCAATTCGCGGTGCCTTAGCTGCAGCCTCCAGTCTGGCTATTTATGAAGCCAGCCAACAACACCAGGGGCTAAGCGTCGTTATTACGCCCGACTCCTTGAGTGCCGATCAACTGGTTGCCGAACTGGGCTTTTTCAGCAAGGGCGAAGAAAGCTCAACCAATACGCTACTAACCTTTCCAGACTGGGAAACACTACCGTACGATTCTTTTTCACCTCACCAGGATATCGTCTCGCAACGCCTGTTAACGCTTTATCAACTTCCAAAGTCAACTCAAGGCATACTGGTGATCCCTGTCACCACCCTGATGCAGCGTACACCACCGATCGAATTTGTTATGGCTAACAGCCTGGTGCTGCAACCAGGCGCAAGCTTTGACATCCAGACAACCCGCGAACGATTAACCCATGCCGGCTACAACTCAGTCGACACCGTTTACGAGCACGGCGAATTTGCGGTACGAGGGTCGATCATGGATATCTTTCCGATGGGCAGCAATACGCCCTATCGCATAGACCTGTTTGACGATGAAATTGACCAGCTGCGCACCTTTGAACCCGAAACCCAGCGCACTCTGGAAAAAGTTGACGAAGTCCGCATCCTGCCTGCGCGCGAGTTCCCGATGAACTCGGAGGCTATCGCACTGTTTCGCCAAAACTGGCGTGGTCGCTTTGAGAGCGACCCCAAAAGTAGTTATATCTATCAGGAAGTTTCTCAGGGCATCACACCGGCCGGTGTTGAGTACTACCTGCCGCTGTTTTTCAATCAAAGCGCTAGCCTGTTCGACTATTTACCGGCCAATACTCAGCTGTTCACGCTCAGCAAACTGGATCAAGCCGCTGACAACTTCTGGCAGGAAATCAGCAACCGCTATGAAGATCGCCGCTACGATGTCACACGGCCACTATTGGAACCGGCGGAAATATACCTGCCTGTCAATGAGTTATTTGCCGCCATCAAGCCGTTGCCACGCATCAAGCTTGAAGATGCCGATCCGGTCGACAGTAAAAACAACATCCGCAGTCAGGTTCCACCGAGTTTTAACCTCGATCATCACGCCGACAACCCGCTGCTGGAGCTAAAAGCCTATCTACAGGAAAACGCTCAACGCACCCTGTTTTGTGCAGAATCAGCAGGTCGCCGGGAGGTATTACTCGACCTGCTGAAACGCATTCAAATCACACCCGCCGAATACCCCGACTGGCATAGCTTTGTTGAAGACGATGCCAGCATCGGCATTACCATCGGTACCATTGATCGCGGCCTGACGCTGACCGACCCAGAAGGCAGCCCAACACTGGTCATTATCAGTGAATCACAACTGTTTGGCCGCCAGGTTTTACAACGTCGCCGCCGAGGTAAATCGCGAGATTTCAGCGATCAAATTATTCGCAACCTGGCAGAATTGAAAATAGACGCCCCTGTCGTACACATCGACCACGGTGTGGGCCGTTACCGCGGCCTGGAAACGCTTGAGGTAGGCGACCAATCCGAAGAGTTTCTGGCGCTCGAATACGCCAATGAAGCAAAACTGTTTGTTCCCATTGCATCACTTCACTTAATCGCGCGCTACACAGGCGCTAATGACGAAACCGCACCACTACATAAACTGGGTACCGACAAGTGGGAAAAAGCCAAGCGCAAAGCCGCCGAGCAAGTACGCGATACCGCCGCTGAATTGTTAAAAATTCACGCCCACCGCGCCGCTCGCCAAGGTTTTGAATTTGACATCAACGAGAGCGACTATCACCGCTTTAGTGCCGGTTTCGCCTTTGAAGAAACGCCAGACCAACTGGCGGCCATTGAAGCAACCCTGAAAGATATGGCGTCCACGCAACCGATGGACCGCCTGGTGTGTGGTGATGTCGGCTTCGGTAAAACGGAAGTGGCCATGCGCGCGGCCTTTGTTGCAGCGAACTCAGGCAAGCAGGTGGCCATATTAGTACCCACCACCCTGCTCGCTCAACAGCACTACGAATCTTTCAAGGATCGTTTTGCCGACTGGCCCATAAACGTGGAAGTGATTTCACGTTTCCGTTCCGGCAAGGAAATGTCAGGCGTGGAGAAAAAAGTCACCAGCGGTGAAGTCGATATTATTATTGGCACCCACAAGCTGCTCGGCGGCTCAATGAACTTTAAAAACCTTGGCCTGCTGATTATTGACGAAGAACACCGTTTTGGCGTGACGCAAAAGGAAAAACTTAAGGCTCTACGCGCCGAAGTAGACATTCTCAACCTGACGGCCACACCGATTCCGCGCACCCTGAATATGGCCATGGCCGGCATTCGCGACATCTCTATCATCGCCTCACCACCCGCCAAACGCCTGTCGATCAAAACCTTTGTGCATCGCCAGGATAATAGCATTCGCAAGGAGGCTATCAACCGTGAGCTACTACGCGGTGGCCAGGTTTACCTGCTACACAACGACGTCAGCAGCATCGAACGTAAAGCCAAGGAGATTGAAGAGCTGATCCCAGAAGCCCGTGTTGGCATTGGCCACGGCCAGCTACGAGAGCGCGATTTAGAAAAGGTGATGACGGATTTCTACCATAAACGTTTCAACGTACTGGTGTGCTCCACGATTATTGAAACAGGTATCGATATCCCCACAGCCAACACCATCATTATTGAGCGTGCGGATAAATTTGGCCTGGCCCAGTTACACCAACTGCGTGGCCGTGTTGGCCGCTCGCACCACCAGGCCTACGCCTACCTGCTGACACCACCACCGAAAAACATGACCAGTGACGCCCAGAAACGCCTGGACGCCATCGCCAATGCTCAGGAACTGGGAGCAGGCTTTACATTGGCTACCCATGACTTAGAGATTCGCGGTGCTGGCGAACTACTGGGCGACAACCAAAGCGGTAACATTCACACCATCGGTTTTGCACTGTATTCCGAGTTGCTCGACCAGGCCGTCAACACCCTCAAACAGGGTAAGTCGATAGACCTTGAAAAACCGCTGCAACATGGTGCTGAAGTCAATCTGCGCCTACCTGCGCTGATCCCGGAAGATTATTTACCAGACGTACATGCCCGCCTGGTAATGTATAAACGCATTTCCGAAGCTAAAAATGATCAGGAGTTACGTGAGCTTCAGGTTGAAATGATCGACCGCTTCGGGCTGTTGGTTGACCCCATTCGACACCTGTTTGAAGTCACCTCCATCAAAATCAAAGCCCAGCAACTGGGGCTGCGTAAAATTGATGCCAACGACCAGATGGTGCGTGTCGAATTTGACTCGGACACCAATGTCAGCCCCGAACTATTGGTTTCGCTGATTCAAACTCAACCTGCTCAATATCGACTGGAGGGCATGGATAAGTTGCGCGCCAGTCACGTCATGCCAACCCCCGAGTCACGTATTGATGGTGTGAACCAGCTGCTCGCTCAGTTGTCGACTTAAATCTTAACGACCGATATGATTAGCCCCATGAAAAAATGCGCCCTTTTACTACTGTCTGTATTACTACCACTATCAGCTGTGCTCAATATTGCGCAGGCAAGACCAGCCGATTGGTATCAAATCGAAGTGGTTATTTTTGCACAGAGCAACAACCCATCGGTTACCGAGCTTTGGCGTGACACCTTCTCACCTGACTACACCTCAAACCCGTTAGTTCTGGGGCAGGATAACCAAGTAGCCGCCCCCTTAAACCCCAAGACCGAAACAAACATCAGCGACGGCGCATTTCAACTGCTGCCTGACACAGAACGAACACTTAATTTTGCCGCAAGACGTATTAAAAACTCAGCAGATCTGCGTTTTTTAAGTCATCTGGCATGGCGCCAACCGGTTCCAAGGGGAGCTAGCCCACAGTCTGTTTTGATTAAAGCTGGTCAACAGTTTAATGATGAGTTTGAACTGGAGGGCACTCTCTCTATTCGCCGTAACCGCTACTTGCATGCCCGCAGCGAGCTATTCTTTTCACGTTTCGAGCAAATGAAGAGCGTACAGGAACTGGATTGGACTGTTTTCAGCGGCGATGATCTTGAATTTGGGCAACGTGACTGGAATCCCAGTTTCAATGAAACCGAGTCAGGCAACCCTCAATATGTCCGCGCCAGCACCGCTAAATCAAAACAATCCAGGCGTATGCGCTCAGGCGAACTGCATTATATCGACCACCCGTTGTTTGGTCTGCTGGTACAAATTACGCCCTATAAAATGCCTGACCCCGCCATGGACTTAAGGCCTATCCCCCTGGAAAATCTGCCCGCTCAGCGCCCACTACCCGATTCGGCAATCAGCCCAAACCTCTAAGCTAGGAGGATTCAGAATCGCGTAGCGCGACTAAATTCTGCACTGTCTGACGCAGCAGTTTTTCAACCTTAGGCATAGCCTGGGCTTGCAAAACCCGAATGTTCGACAGTGACAAAGGTTTGTCACTTCGACCCGAAGCACGATTAACCACCAGGTTAATTGAGGCATACTCCAACCCAAGCTCCATCGCTAACACCGCCTCCGGCATCGCTGTCATACCAACAATGTCACAACCGTCACGCTCCATGCGATTGATTTCCGCGACTGTCTCCAAACGCGGCCCCTGGGTACAACCATAGACACCGCCATCAACCACAGGCAACGCCAAGGTCTCAGCAGCCATCAATATTTGCTGTCGAATACCGGCATTAAAAGGCTCAGCAAAATCAACGTACTTAATCGGTTTATTGTTTGATCCATCAAAAAAAGTATCGGCACGCCCAAAGGTGTAATCAATCAATTGATCAGGTATACAAATAGCCCCTGCCTGCATCTGTTCGGTGATACCACCCACCACATTGACAGCGATCACCTGCTCAATACCCGCTTGCTTAAGCGCTGAAATATTAGCGCGATAATTCACCAAATGCGGGGCAAAGGCTCCTCCTTCACCGTGACGGGCAAAAAAAGTCAGCATTTCACCACCCACACGAGTATGTTGTAACGGCGCATTTGGTTCGCCGTAGGGCGTACTAGGCCACTCACTATCGTAAACCTGCATGGCAGTCAGCGTCGGCAAACCGGTGCCACCAATAATGGCGATGCGTGGATACTCAATCATGTCATATTCCTATCAGGACTCTGGCTGGGGTTCTTTAGCGCTAGCATCGCTGTCTTTGCGGGACAATTGATCCAGGTGCAAGGTATCCGGCAAGTGAATGGTCGACGTTGGGTACGCAACATCAGCGCCATGCTCATCAATAATTTCGAGAATCTTAATCAGTACATCCTGCTTCACCTCGTGAAAATGAATCCAATCGGTGGTTTTAGTGAAGGTGTAAATAAAGAAATCTAACGACGAGTCACCGTAGCCATTGAAGTTGACGATCAACGTTTTGCTGGTATCTATTTCCGGGTGCTCCTGCAGCATTGTTTTTACTTCCGCAACAATCGAGGAGAGCTGTTTGGCATCGTCATACCGCAAACCAATGGTTTCATAGATACGACGGTTGGTCATGCGTGACGGGTTTTCCACGGTAATATTGGTAAAAGTGGAGTTTGGCACGTATAACGGACGCTTATCGAAGGTCCGAATGCTGGTCAGTCGCCAGCCAATTTTTTCGACCGTGCCTTCGATTTCCCTGTCCGGCGAACGAACCCAGTCACCGATAGTAAAAGGACGATCCAGGTAGATCATTAACCCACCAAAAAAGTTAGCCAGCAAATCCTTAGCGGCAAAACCCACCGCAATACCACCAACCCCGCCGAAGGCAAGAATGCCAGAAATGCTGTAACCCAACGTCTGCATCATCACTAATACAGCGGTAATCACCACCGAAATACGCAGTAGCTTGCCAATCGCCAATACCGTTGCTTCATCCATCGGTTCATCAACTTTGTCCGGCGAAACCAGCGCCTTTTCAGCTCGGCTAATAAAGCCGACTACAAACCAGGCTAGCAAAATAATGACAGAGACTTCACGAATCGGGCCAACAACTCCAAAAATTTCAGCATCGGTCTGTGCCGCAACAATGTCTGCTGCCCAACTGATACCCAGTAACCAAATCAAAATACTCAGCGGTTTCCGGGCAGCAAAAATCAGCGCATCATCCCAGTAATTTTTGGTTTTTTTAATGTGCCGCACAACGCGACGCAATAGCAATAAAGCAACAAAATTAGTTATCGCGGTTAACAAAACAACGGTAAAAACTTGAGCAAACAGCGCACTCTGCCCTTCCAGGCCCGTTTGCGCGATCAGTGCATTTATTTCCATCAATCAATCCTGAAAATCGTTATGTTTCAATCATTGATAACCGTCTGGATTATCGTTTGGATACAGCATGTTTGTTCGTTAACTATGATTCGTCAGTCAGCGGCGCTATCGCGGCAACGGCATCGTGCCACTGCTGCGAAGCTCTAAGTTTTTCACGGCTAAAAACGCCTTTACCCGCAAGCCGAGCTAACCGCTGGCTTGGTTGAATGGGCGTTTGATTCAAATAATCAAGCACCTCTAACGCTGCGTCACGATTATTACAAACCAACACCATATCGCAACCCGCCTCTAACGCAGCCTCCGCGCGCTCGGCAAAACTGCCCGCCACACTGGCCCCCTCCATACTGAGATCATCGCTAAAGATCACACCATCAAAAGCCATTTCTTCACGTAGTAAAGTTTGAAGCCAGTAACGTGAAAAGCCAGCCGGTTTTTCATCCACAGCACGATATATCACATGGGCAGGCATCACTGCATCATAGAGCGATGACATCGCTCGAAAAGGCTGCAAGTCCTGAGCATCAATATCAGCAAACGGGCGCTCATCGACGGGAATAGCAATATGTGAGTCTGCCTTCACACTGCCATGGCCGGGATAATGTTTAGCCGTCGCAACCATACCGGCCTTGTGCATCCCCTCAATAAAGGCACCGCTCAGCGTTGTTAAAACCTGAGGGCACTGTGCAAAGGCTCGATCACCAATGACATCACTCAAACCGCAGTCGACATCCAACACCGGGGCAAAACTTAAATCAATCCCTTCGGCGAGCACCTCCGCCGCCATCAACCAACCAGCCTGATAAGCCAATTTTTTAGCTTTCGCTGGGTCTGTTTCATAGAGCTTTCCGAAAACAGCCATCGGAGGTAGTCGCGTGAAGCCCTCCCTCAAACGCTGAACACGGCCACCCTCTTGGTCAACAGCAATCACAATTTCGGGCCGAACCGCTCTAATCTCAGCGATTAATTCGGCCAGCTGGGCAGGTGATTGATAGTTGCGTGCGAAAAGGATAATTCCACCCACCTGAGGTTGAGCGAGTAGCTGACGGTCATCGGGGGTAGTGCTCAAACCATCGATGTCGAGCATTAAAGGACCAAGAGACATAGAGACGTTTCCTAAAATTAAGGGCGTATTCTAGGGCCTGTTAAAACGAATTGAAATGCCGCGGCCGGTTGAAGTTTTGCGAGACAAAGAACTAAATGAGTTTGCGTAAGCGCCCCTACTCAAGGATATCAACACGACAGCCTGGCTCGACATGACCAAATAATTCAACCAGCTCAGCATTGCGCATGCGAATACAGCCATGAGATTTGGCAATTCCCATCAGCTCGGTGTCCGGCGTGCCATGAATGTAAATAAAGCGGCGCATGGAGTCGACATCACCCAAGCGGTTTTTCCCCACCTCACAACCACATAGCCAAAGGATACGACCCAAAATCCAGTCCCGATCCGGCGCAGAACAGGCCAGCTCCGGCCCATAGATTTCACCCGTAAAACGACGCCCGACAAACACCGCATTTTCTGGCAAACCTGCACCAATTTTAGCGCGTATGTAATGACGTCCACGTGGTGTTTTTTCGCTCCCCATCAGCTCGCCCACACCTTTTGCCGCAGTCGATACAAAGTAACTGGCCACCACCTGATCCCCCTGATAAAGATTGAGGACCTGCTGACTAACGGATACTTCAATGCGCATAGTGGGTGTTGTTTTTAAATCTTCAGACATAACATCCCTGATATGAGTTGTGATGAATTTAAAGGTGAGTCGAGCATGGTAGTCACCGTTGTTATTCTCGAGACCCACTATTTTCTGGAACTACCTTAGATACAAATATCGCCAAATAGTCGTAATTTTATCGAAAAAAACCACATAAATACTGGTTTCCGGCGCCGCCCAAGCTGTATATAATCACAGACTGTAGAAATAAACAGGCCTCATTATGATTAAGCTAACCGCTCGTCAGCAGGAAGTACTTGAATGCATACGCAACGCCATCGCCACCACCGGCTTCCCGCCCACTCGCAAAGACATCGCACAGGAACTGGGCTTCCGTTCCGCCAACGCCGCTGAAGACCACCTTAAAGCGCTGGCTAAAAAAGGCGTGATTGAAATTGTCAGCGGCACTTCGCGCGGCATTCGCCTGCTCAATCAAGAAGAGCCGGAACCCGAAGGCTTGCCGATTATCGGCCGTGTTGCCGCTGGCTCCCCGATTCTTGCCGAACAACACATCGAGCAATACGCTAATGTGCAAGCCCAGCTGTTTTCACCTCAAGCAGACTTCCTACTCCGGGTCTGCGGTGACAGCATGATTGATGCCGGTATTTTTGATGATGATCTGGTAGCAGTTAAGAACACCCAAACCGCTAATAACGGTGAAATCGTTGTCGCCCGCATTGAAGAGGAAGTCACCGTCAAACGCTTTCAGAAAACCAAAGGTGAAGTCCTGTTAATTGCCGAAAACGAGAACTATGAGCCGATCCATGTTGACCAGAGCAGCGGCGACTTTGCAATCGAAGGGCTAGTGGTTGGAGTGATCCGAAACAGGATGTAGCAGCGATTTACAACGTCATAAATGGATCGATGAAAAACCACATGTGCAAATGTGGTTTTTCAATTGATACAAGCATCGAAGGCAACATCAGGCTGCGAAACGAGCCAGGTTTTAAAGCTACTCAACCTGATGAAAAACATCGATTTCTAGAAGACTAAAAGCCCGTACACCTTTTAAAAATCATTGGCCGGGACAACGATTGTTGCCTTGAGAAAATTACAGGTTACAAAACAGGAGAAATTGTTCTTCACTGTAATGAGCCAATTTCAGAGCGCCACGCCACCGAAGCGCAAAAAATAAAAAAAACAGCTCAATACAAATAAAAATTAATGCACCGTCCGCGAAGCCATCTCGTCTTCATCCGACTCGATATCTTCGCCGTCCTGCAACTGACCGACCACACGGATACCCGTGTTGATCATCGCCTTGGCAACATCTACGTACTGCTCTTGCAGGAAAAATTTCACTTCTTCAGAAAAGGTAATGCGTACCAGCGGTTCGCTTTCGGCATCAGCATCTGCGCGTTGCAGGGCGATTTCGCCATCGGACAATTGCACAATTTCGTAATAGGGACTGCTCATGCGGGACACTCACAAGAATAATATAAACAAAGGGCGGGCATTCTAGCACCCTTTGTTTAAAATAAGAACAGACCAGCCAAGCACTGTCGTCGGCGTTAAAGCTCAACGGATGATTTTATAGGTCAGCGGCCGATTACTCGGCTGCTTTTTTAGTCTTTGCCTTAGGCTTCGCTTTAGCTTTCGTCTTGGCTTTAGGTTTCGCTTTTGGCTTAGGCTGCTCCTCTTCCCACTTACCATTGACATAGAACGCGCGCCAGCCAGTGGCTTTTTTATCCACCTCCGTCATCACATACTGTTCTTTGGTTTTACGGCTAAAGCGCACCATGGCTTTGTTGCCATCGGCATCTTCGGTAGGCGCATCAAGTAAGAAGTGATACTTCGGGTCAATTTCTGCTTTGTGCGGAATTAACTCCTCAACCAGCGGTGCACGTGTTTCCCGGTTACGCGGAAACTTACTGGCTGCCAGGAACATCCCCGCTGCACCATCACGTAACACATAGGTATCCTCAACGTTTTCACAGGCCAGTTCCGGCATCGGCACCGGATCCATTTTCGGTGGCGCAGCTTCACCATTGCGTAACAGTTTACGGGTATTTTTACACTCACTATTAGTGCAACCAAAGTACTTACCAAAACGCCCTGATTTAAGCTGCATTTCAGCTGAACATTTATCACATTCCAGTACAGGTCCATCATAGCCTTTAATTTTAAACGTACCCTTCTCGACCTCAAAACCTGGACAGTCGGGGTTGTTACCGCACACATGTAACTTGCGCTCGGTGTCGAGCAGGTAGCTATCCATGGCCGTATCACAAAGCTTACAACGCCGCTTGGTGCGCAACAGACGTGACTCAGCCTCTTCATCCTTATCCGCATCCACGGCCTCATCGCCGGGCGTAAGATTCATGGTCTCCTTGCAGCGCTCCTTAGGTGGTAACGCATAGCCAGAGCAACCCAGAAAAACACCCGTGCTACCGGTACGAATCTGCATGTGGCGTCCGCAGGCTGGACAGCTGATGTCCGTTTCCGTCGGGTTATTACCGCGCATACCGTAATCATCGTCATTAGCGGCATCAAGACGCTTAATAAATTCGCCGTAGAAGCTATCCAACAGGAATTTCCAATCCATCTCACCGTTTGCCACTTGATCGAGGTATTTCTCCATCGAGGCGGTAAAACTGTAATCCATCAACTCAGCAAAATTTTCGGTCAAACGATCGGTTACAATATCGCCAATTTTTCCGGCATAAAAACGCTTGTTCTGAACCGACACATATCCGCGATCCTGGATCGTGCCAATAATCGCCGCGTAGGTGGATGGGCGACCAATACCACGCTTTTCAAGCTCTTTAACCAACGATGCTTCACTGTAACGCGCAGGCGGTTTGGTGAAGTGCTGCTTAGGCAAAAGTTCGGCTAAATTAAGCTTTTCATTCAACTTAAGGTCCGGCAAAACCACATCATCGTCCTTACCGGACATGACTTTCAGATAGCCATCAAACTTCAGAATACGGCCCTTAGCCTTCAGCTCAAAGTCCGCAGCATTCACCTGAATAGTAGAACTGATAAATTGCGCGTTAGGCATCTGACACGCCACAAACTGACGCCAGATCAACTCATACAAACGTTCGGCATCGCGCTCCATATTGCTAAGCTGGGTGGAGCGTAGCTTCACATCAGAGGGGCGAATCGCTTCGTGAGCTTCCTGCGCCCCTTCTTTCGAAGAATAAGACAGCGGCGTATCAGGCAGGTATTTTTTACCGTATTCATCAAGGATAAAATCGCGACAGGTGGCAACGGCATCGGCACTTAAATTGGTTGAATCTGTACGCATATAGGTGATGTAACCCGCCTCATAAAGGCGCTGAGCCATCATCATGGTTTTCTTCACACCAAAGCCCAGACGCGTACTGGCCGCTTGCTGCAAAGTGGAGGTAATAAAAGGCGCACCCGGTTTTGAAGAGGTGGGACGATCCTGACGGTTAACCACTTCAAAATCAGATTTTTTCAGTGTTTCCAGAGCAACGTTAGTTTGCTCCTCACTGGTTGGTCGGAAAGCTTCACCGGCCTGCTTGATCACTTCAAAACGCACTTTTTCTTTGTCTGCTGTTTGCAAGTCAGCATGCACATCCCAGTATTCTTCGGGATTGAAGGCGCGGATTTCACGCTCGCGCTCAACAATCAAGCGCACAGCTACAGACTGAACACGGCCCGCTGACAGGCCTCGGGCAACCTTCGCCCACAGCAGAGGGGACACCATAAAGCCCACCACACGATCAAGATAACGACGTGCGTGCTGAGCGTTGACGCGACTAATATCAAGCTCACCAGGCTCCTTAAATGACTCCTGAATCGCCTTCTTGGTAATTTCGTTAAAAGTCACCCGCTTATAGCGAGAACTATCGCCGCCGATCACCTCCTGCAAGTGCCAGGCAATCGCCTCCCCCTCTCTATCCAAGTCGGTCGCGAGATAGATAGTATCGGCATCTTTAGCAAGGCGCTTCAGCTCGTTAACAACCTTTTCTTTACCCGGCAAAATTTCATAGTGCGCCTGCCAGCCATTTTCAGGATCAATGCCCATACGGCTAATCAACTGTTGCTTGGCTTTTTTCTTTTTATGTTCGGCTTTTTTTTCGGGGCTCATTTTACGGGTTTTTGCCGCTTCCTGAGCACGAGCTTTAGGATCTGATTTCGCGCCTGAGCCACTCACAGGCAAATCACGAATATGACCAACACTGGACTTAACGACATAGTCGCTTCCCAAGTATTTATTAATCGTTTTTGCTTTTGCAGGTGACTCAACAATAACTAAAGACTTACCCATGATACTCCGTCTATATCCCTAAGCGATCTAACCGCTGCGTTAAGGTCGGCGCCTAAATTAGCGAACCGCCACATACTTTGCACTATACGAAAGCCTCTATAGCTGGGATCAGTTAAAAACCCTCAACCTATTGAATTCACAAATAAAAACCTGAAAATCGCGCGACGAGACCAGCCATTAAACCGATAAATAGCGCCACAAGTGCTTTTTTAGCTTATGCCACTATTTATAAAAGACACAATAGTCTGGCGTAAATTTTACCGGCAAGATGTTTAATTCGTAGCAATCCCGTATAATCGCCGCCCAACCTAACCGCGATGGATTTCAAAATAATGACAAACCCTGATTCAATTCGTACTGCCGTCATCGGCGTTGGTTATTTGGGAAAATTTCATGCCCAGAAATATGCCGCTCTTGAAGGTAGCCAGTTGGTTGGAGTTGTTGATAACAACGCAGAAAACGCCAAGGCGATTGCCGACGAACACGGTGTCGAAGCGTTCACCAACCACCAGGATTTATTTGGCAAGGTTGATGCCGTCAGCATTGTCACACCAACGACGCTGCACCACCAAATTGCCAAAGATTTTTTGCAACAGGGTATTCATGTTCTGGTTGAAAAACCTATTACCGTCACCCCTGACGAAGCACGCGACCTCATCCAAACAGCCAAAGATCACAACTGCATTTTGCAAGTGGGTCACCTTGAGCGTTTTAACGCCGCCATGCTGGATTTGGATACCGTTCTGCACAACCCGCGCTTTATCGAAGCACACCGCCTAGCCCCCTACAAGCCACGAGCCACCGATGTGGATGTCGTGCTGGATCTAATGATTCACGATATCGATATTATTTTATCAACGGTGCGTTCCGAACTGGTTGGCATTGATGTCAGCGGTACCAAAGTGCTGTCCAGCGCAACCGATATTGCCAATGCTCGCCTGACCTTTGCTAACGGCTGTGTTGCCAACGTAACCGCTAGCCGTATCAGCCTGAAATCTGAACGCAAGATGCGTATCTTTCAGCCCGATGCTTACCTATCAATTGATTTCCAAAATCGTATTTTCAGCTACCACCGTAAAGGTGAAGGCGAAATGTTCCCAGGTGTCCCCGATATCAACAGTACTGAAAACATTTATGAAGATGGCGATGCATTGCAAACGGAAATTGCGGCATTTATAGAATGCGTTAAAAACGGTTCAAAACCGCTTGTCTCAGGGGAAGATGGCCTGCGCGCACTGGAAGCCGCCACCCGCATTACACAGATGCTAAAAGAGCAGGCGCAGGATTAATCCGAAGTCTGCGCTAAACATCAATCAGGAAGCGTTAAAAGCGATAACTGTACGATGCCCTGACCACGTCAAAGCCATCGTTATCACTATCCAACCCAGCATTTGAAACATGCCGCACGCCAATCGCTAAATCATGACGCTCGCCGCTACCAAAGCGCATCCCAACATCCAGCTTATTATCAAATTGGAAATGCATGCCAAGGTTTTTGTCCGCGACCCGGGTTTCACTCAAATACGCTAGCCCAACACTGTAGCTGACATAGGGCACACAACCCCGCTCAGTGGTACTGAAATCATAGCGAAATACCGGACTGACATTTATTGCGTCAACCTGCTTTTCCGGCCCCTTGCTAGACGACCAGTGGCTATAGCCAACTTCCCAATACAGGGCTACACGGTTCTGAAAAAGTTGTTGTCCGTAATCCGACAACAGGCTGACTTGATAAGCATCGGTGGAGCGTTCTCCACTGCCGATTGAGACCTTTACGCCGTACAAGGTTTCCGCCGATACGGAGCAACTAAGCCCCACAATACATAAAATGACCACTCGAATAAGCGCTTTCATAACCGCCTCCTCGATTGTTATTTTTATCTCAATTTATTACGACTTCATCCGCTAGTATGCGCCTGCCATTATTTTAAATCCAATAGCCGCTATTTATGACGCATACCGCTGATAGATAACAAAAATTAATCTCCACCACTACTGTTGATCACCCGTTATAAGGATTATAATTCCGCACGATTTTAAGACCATCCAATCTCATTTTTACCGGGGAATATCGCCTTGCAACTTAATCAAGCCAGCAAAGAACAGCTACAGCAATGGGAAGCCGACCTGACCGCCCGTTACACTGAACTTAAAGACCAAAAGCTGAACCTGGATTTAACACGTGGTAAGCCTTCCCCGCAGCAGCTGGATCTGTCTAATTCACTCGATGGTATTCTAAAGGGCGATTACAAGTCCCTGAACGGCACCGACACGCGTAATTACGGTGGCCTTGAGGGCATCGAAGAAGCTCGTCAACTCGGAGCCGATCTACTGGGTGTCTCCCTTGAAGAAATCATTGCCGGTGGTAACAGCAGCCTGACCATGATGCGCCAGGCCATGACCTTCGCGTTTCTGTTTGGTCCAGATGGCCCCGGCACAGCCTGGCAGAACGAAGGCCAGATAAAATGTCTTTGCCCTTCCCCGGGCTATGACCGCCACTTCACTATTTGTGAAGATTTGGGTATCGAAATGATTCCAGTCCGAATGACGGCCGAAGGCCCCGACATGGATCAGGTCGAAGAACTGCTACGCAATGACCGCAATATTAAAGCCATCTGGTGTGTGCCTCGTTTCTCCAACCCTACCGGCATCGTATACAGCGATGAGGTGGTTGACCGCATCGCTCAATTGGGCAAATTAGCGAGCAATAATTTCCGTATTTTTTGGGATAACGCCTACGCGGTTCATGAGCTGTCAGACAACCCGCCCAAACTTGCCAACATCATGGAGTTGTGTAAAAAACACAACACCGAAAGCACCATTTTACAGTTTGCTTCCACCTCGAAAATCACTTTCGCAGGCGCAGGCATCGCCTTTATGGCTGCTTCAGGTAACAACCTGAAAGAATTCAAAAAACGTCTGGGTGCCTCACTCATCGGTCCAGATAAGGTAAACCAGTTACGCCACATGCGTTTCCTGCCAAATATCGACGCCCTTAAAAGCCACATGGACAAGCATGCGGAATTACTTAAGCCACGCTTTGCTGCCGTGCTGGATAGCCTGCAAAACGAATTTGGTGATAACGACCTGCTGAGCTGGGAAACCCCTGAAGGCGGCTATTTTGTATCGGTTGATACACGTCCCGGTTTGGCCAAAGAGGTGGTGAAACTGGCCGATGATATTGGCGTAAAACTGACACCGGCTGGTGCCACCTTCCCCTACGGAAACGATCCAAAGGACAGCAACATTCGTCTGGCGCCGTCATTCCCAAGCCTTGAAGATGTCAGCGCCACCATGGATGTCTTCAGCACCTGCGTAAAACTGGCCTCTGTACGCCAGGCAATAGCAAACAGCTAACCGCAACCGCATAAGTGCAATAAAACCAAAAAGGCCGCAGTTTCATTAGAAGCTGCGGCCTTTTTTATGCAACCAATAAACCCTCGCCGATTAGATCATCATAGCCGCACCACAGGCAAACAACGTCATTACAAATAAGAACCACTTAAGCGTTTTCTGGCTCACCTTAATCGCCATTTTTACCGCATAATGCGCGCCTATCATCGTGCCACAGGCCAACACCAACCCCGGCAACCACTGCACCTGCCCACGGACAATAAACACCGCCAGAGCCACAAAGGTAAAACCGATTGTGCAAAGCATCTTTAAGGCGTTAGTGCGTACCAGGTCATAACGCAATGAGCCGGCAATGGCCGCGATCAGCATGAAACCAACGCCGGCCTGAACAAAACCACCGTAAATACCCGCCACAAACAAAATCCACTTTGCCTGTGGTCGATTGCTCAAGCGCTGTATAGGTTCCCCCTCCTCTGCCATCACGACGGAAGGCTTGATCAAAATAATCAGCGCCATCGTCACCATCGCACCAAGAAGTACCGGTTTAAGGTAAGTATTCGGTAAATAGGAGGCCGCCAACGCCCCCACCAGGCCGCCACCCAGCGTCATGCCAACAATAGGGATTGCATCACTCAAATCCAGTTTATCGTGCCGCTTAAAACCACGCACACCCACGACACACTGCAAACCAACACCAAGGCGATTGGTAGCATTCGCCACATCGGCTGGCATACCCATCATCATCAAAGCGGGCACGGTCAGATTCGAGCCCCCCCCGGCCAGGGTATTAATCACCCCCGCAATCAACCCCGTAATAACTAAAATGATGTAATAAAAAATGGGATCCATGGCTGCTTACTTTTTGATATGGTGTGAAAAATGTTGCTGATTTTACCGCTCAAGCACTCAGACGGACAGCATTAAGGGCCGCGATCATAACAATGGGCTTTCATGAATGAAATTAAATTTTACGCAGCAGGGGCAACCCGCTGGCTCAGCACCAGCCGTCATTCTGTTACACGGCCTGTTTGGCTCGCTCAGCAACTTATCTCTCGCCGCCAAGGCGCTCAGTCAGGACTGTACCTGCTATCAGCTTGACCTGCGCAATCACGGCTTATCTCCTCACAGCCCGGAAATGAGCTATTCAGCTATGGCTGAGGATGTCATTGAATTTATGGATGACCAGAAGCTTGCGCAGGCACACCTGCTCGGCCACTCAATGGGCGGCAAAGTCGCCATGCAAATCGCCCTCAGTTACCCTGAACGTGTCAATAAACTCGTTGTTGCAGACATCGCCCCCGTGAATTACCCCAAACGCCGCAACCCGGCCATCGAAGGCCTAAAGGCACTGTCCAAAAATACGCTGGAATCACGCCAGCAGGCTGACCAAATACTGGCCCGCTTCATCGAAGAAAAACAGGTTCGTGCTTTTTTATTGAAAAACCTCTACCGCGATCCATCCGGTCACTACCGCTTGCGCCTGAATCTGTCCGCCATTGACACACATTATCAAAGCATTTCTGAAACCTTAACAGGTACGCTTTTCAGTGGCCCCACCCTGTTTCTCAAGGGCAGTCATTCCTCCTATATTCAACAACAGCACAAAGAAGCCATACTTACCCTATTTCCAAACGCCAAGATTAAAGTCATCAGCGGCACCGGCCATTGGTTACACAGTGAAAAACCGGACACCTTTAACCGTCTGGTAAAGCAATTTATCAATAACTGACAATCTCTAGCGAAACCTCCTTGACTCTCCTAAACAGATCGCTAAAATAGCGCTTCTTCAAATCGAGCAGCAACTGCCTGATCTGAAAATGTAGTTGAAGTGCGGGAATAGCTCAGTTGGTAGAGCGCAACCTTGCCAAGGTTGAGGTCGCCGGTTCGAACCCGGTTTCCCGCTCCAAT
>Ga0070726_10000214_pt1 | contig 90423 bp, 75 predicted proteins | sample tdAd471_FD_67275 | JGI IMG/M metagenome (GOLD analysis project Ga0070726, IMG submission 67275) | Marine sediment microbial communities from the Atlantic coast under amendment with organic carbon and nitrate - tdAd47.1 | ecosystem: Environmental > Aquatic > Marine > Coastal > Sediment | place...
GTAAGAAGTGAGTAGTTGACGTTTATCGAGTATTATCTAGCAGGATCAAGGCATGTTGTCGGGTCAGGTAGTATTCTGACCAGCACCACACCTGAGGGGTATTGAGTTTGGAAACTGCAACCGGTTATCTAGACGCGTCCCGGCCGTTTCTATTTTATGCGGCCTGTGTGCTGTTTCTGGTTTTTACCATGCTGGGGTTGTCCTATTTGTTAGGGCAGCGGGTCAGTCACCCCGGTAAAGATCTGCCGTTCGAATCCGGCATCATTTCGGTGGGCAGCGCCCAGTTCAAAGTCTCTGTACATTTCTATTTAACTGCCATTCTGTTCATTATCTTTGACCTTGAGGTCGTGTTCTTGTTTGCCTGGGCAGTCGTAGTCAGAGAGGCCGGCTGGCCTGGTTTTATCGAGATCACGGTTTTCATCTTCATTCTTACCGCGGCGCTGGTGTACCTTTGGCGTATAGGCGCCCTGGACTGGCGTACCCAGACCCAGAAGCGTGAACTGCATATGATTCGGGGCCCCGGTGGAGTAGTCAATAAGAAGGAATTCAAGCTATGAACTACCAGCTGCAAAGGCCCGAGGACGCCCCATCACCCAGGCGCGGCGACAATAGCTTTGACGAATTTGTCCGTCGCAATGTAATGATGGCCAAGCTTGAAGATATGGTCGCATGGGGGCGTAAGAATTCAATTTGGCCTTTCAATTTTGGTCTTTCCTGTTGTTACGTGGAAATGGCCACTGCATTTACCAGCCGACACGATATTGCGCGATTTGGTTCAGAAGTAATTAGAGGTACGCCACGTCAGGCGGATCTCATTGTAATTGCCGGAACGGTTTTCAGAAAAATGGCGCCGGTGGTGGAGTTGCTATATGAGCAATTGCTGGAGCCACGCTGGGTCATCTCCATGGGTTCTTGTGCCAATTCCGGAGGCATGTATGACATCTATTCAGTGGTCCAGGGAGTGGACAAGTTTTTACCGGTTGATGTTTATGTGTCAGGCTGCCCGCCGCGGCCAGAGGCTCTGCTGCAGGGATTGGTATTATTGCAGGAATCCATCGGTACCGAGCGAAGACCGCTGAGCTGGGTTATCAATGATCAGGGCGTGTTTCGAAAAGAAGACAAGAAAATCCAGCGAGTCCGCCGTCATGACGAGCGCATTGCTGCCACAGAGCTCAGGTCGCCGGATGAAGTTTAATAATAGATATAAAACAATAAGATATAAAGTATAATTAAAGTAGTTTGTAGTATGGAAGTAGTCCGCAAAGCAGAGTCAAATGGAGAATCGGCAATTTTATTGCCCGGGGCGCTGCTGGAAGAAATCAACAGCCGGTTTGGGCAGTCTATACTGGCCCGACAGTCGACCTGTGACGGGATTCCAACCTACTGGATTGATCGGGCCAATCTCAAAGAGCTGTTGCGATTTCTAAAAGATGAAGCGAATCCCCGCTTTGAAATGCTGTACGACCTGACTGCCATTGACGAGCGATTGCGAGTACACCGCGAAGGGCAACCGGACAGCGATTTCACGGTCGTCTATCATCTCATGTCGTTTGGCGGTAATACTGATATGCGGATTAAAGTCCCGCTACAGGACAGCGATTTGTCGATTCCCAGCGTTGCCGATATCTGGCCCAGCGCCAATTGGTACGAGCGGGAAGTCTGGGACATGTTCGCCGTTAAATTCGATGGCCATCCTAATCTGTATCGCCTCGTTCTTCCGCCAACCTGGGTAGGCCATCCACTGCGTAAGGAGCATCCAGCCCGCGCAACAGAAATGGAACCGTTCTCGCTTGATGAGGAAAGAGAAAATATCGAGCAACAGGCTCTTAAGTTTCAGCCGGAAGAATGGGGGATGGCACGCAAGTCCGAAACTTCGGAATTCATGTTCCTCAACCTCGGTCCCAACCATCCCAGTGTCCATGGCGCATTCCGTATTGCTTTGCAGCTCGACGGCGAGATTCTGGTAGATGCAGTACCTGACATCGGCTACCACCACCGTGGAGCCGAAAAAATGGGTGAGCGGCAATCCTGGCACACCTTTATTCCGTACACCGACCGCATTGACTATCTGGGCGGGGTGATGAACAACCTGCCTTATGTCCTCGCAGTCGAAAAGATGGCTGGCATCGAAGTGCCAGAGCGGGTCAAGGTTATCCGGGTCATGCTGGCGGAAATGTTTCGCATCTGCAGCCATTTGCTGTTTTACGGAACTTTCGCTCAGGATGTGGGACAACTGTCCCCAATTTTTTACATGTTTGTAGAACGGGAACGGATTTTCAACATTATCGAGTCCATTTGCGGCGCGCGAATGCATCCAGGATGGTTCAGAATAGGTGGAGTTGCACAGGATCTGCCTAATGGTTGGGAAAAGAGGGTTCGCGAATTACTGGAATTCATGCCAGCCCGACTCGACGATTACGACAAGATGGTGATGGACAACGGGATCCTCAAGCGCCGCAGTCAGGGTGTGGGGGTTTACGACACCGAACAGGCTTTTGACTGGGCGATCACCGGTCCGGGCCTTCGTGCCACAGGTCTGGAATGGGATTACCGCAAGCAGCGTCCCTACAGCGGCTACGAGAATTTCGACTTCGATGTTCCGATAGCTATCAATGGCGACTGTTATGATCGCTGTGCGGTGCGGGTGGAAGAGATGCGACAGAGCCTGAGAATAATCAAGCAATGTCTCGACAATATGCCGGAGGGTCACTATAAGTCAGATCATCCGTTGACAACCCCTCCTCGTAAAGAGCGAACGTTGCAGGATATCGAAACTTTGATCAATCATTTCCTCAACGTCAGCTGGGGGCCTGTGATTCCACCCAATGAAGTCAGTGTCGCTATCGAGGCGACCAAAGGTATCAATAGTTATTACCTGGTAAGCGATGGAAACACCAATTCCTACCGTACCCGGATCAGGACTCCCTCTTTTGCGCATTTACAGATGATTCCGGAGATAAGTCGAGGTTTCATGGTGCCAGACCTGATCGCGATTATTGCCAGTATCGATTTTGTAATGGCGGATGTAGATAGATAAAAGCAAGGGATAGCGCTAGAAGCCAGAGAAAAGGTAGCCAGAGAAAAGGTAGCCAGAGAAAAGAAAGTAATATGAGTTCTGATGTCATAGCAACTACAGGTAACGGCCAACCAAGGGCGCGCAAGCTGACCTCTGAAGAGATCAGCGAGATCGAGCACGAGATGACGCTTTATCCGGACAAACAGGCAGTCGGTCTCGAGGCGCTCAAGATCGTGCAGAAGCATCAGGGCTGGGTATCAGACGAAAGCCTGCTGGCGATAGCTGACTATCTGGATATTCCAGCTGCTGATCTTGAGGGAGTGGCGACTTTCTTTAATCTGGTGTTTAGAAAGCCGGTGGGCAAACACGTTATTCTATTTTGCGATAGCGTCAGTTGTTGGATCATGGGTTGCGAACAGATCAGGCAACATATAAAAGGCAGGCTGGGTGTCGATTACGGAGAGACCACCGCCGATGGCGAATTTACGTTTATTCCGGTTCCCTGCCTCGGCGATTGTGATCGGGCGCCGGTAATGATGGTCGGGCCAGATCTGCATCGCAATCTGACGACGGAAAAAATTGACGAGCTTATTAAGCAGTACCAGGAAGGGCGAGTTGAGCATAAGGGCTGACTGGTTGAACTCAGATGGATAAACCGCTAACCAAAAACATCGACATGAGCAGACCACCGCTGGAGCTGAATCAGTACCTGGCTGCTGGCGGCTACCAGAGTGTCCGCAAAATAACAGGTGGACTAGGTCCGGCCGATGTGCTGCAACTGGTCAAGGATTCCGGGCTGAAAGGTCGTGGGGGAGCCGGTTTTCCAACCGGGCTCAAGTGGAGCTTTGTGCCCACGGGTGACAATTCACCACGGGAAAAATACCTGGTTGTAAATGCTGACGAAATGGAACCCGGCACGTTCAAGGATCGGTTGCTGATGGAAGGGGACCCCCATTTGCTGATCGAAGGCATGATCATCGCAGCCTATTCCATTCAGGCACCCAAGGCCTATATCTTTCTCCGTGGCGAATATATTCAGTCGGAGAAAGCACTGCAAAAAGCGATCAAGGAAGCTTACCAAGGTGGATGGTTGGGCAAGGATATTCAGGGCAGCGGGTTTGATCTGGATATTGTTTTGCATACTTCTGCAGGCCGCTATATCTGCGGCGAAGAAACTGCATTGCTTAATGCCCTTGAGGGTAAGCGAGCAAACCCTCGTGCCAAACCACCATTTCCCCAGGTCAGTGGGCTGTGGGGCAAGCCAACTATCGTCAATAATGTAGAAACTATCTGCAATCTGCCGGGGATAATTTCCCAGGGTGTGGAATGGTATCAATCCCTGGGCAAAGGCATCGACCATGGCACAAAGTTGTTTGGTGTCAGTGGCCGGGTTAAAAATCCAGGTTGCTGGGAGCTTCCTTTTGGAACGACCATTCGCGAAATCATAGAAGAGCACGCCGGTGGAATGCAAGATGGATATGAATTACGTGCCTTTTTACCGGGAGGAGGGTCAACAGACTTCCTGTTACCTGAGCATCTGGACCTGGCATTGGACTATGACGTGATTGGCAAGGCGGGCAGCCGTCTGGCTACTGGGACCATGATATTGCTGGACGACAAGACCTGTCCTGTTGGTATGGTAGGAAACCTGATGCGTTTTTTCAGTCATGAGTCTTGCGGCTTTTGCACGCCATGCCGGGATGGATTACCGTGGATAGAACAGATTTTTGATGATCTGGAACGGGGAGCTGGACGAGAAGAAGATCTATCGATTCTTGAGGAGCATCTCGATTATTTGGGGCCGGGGCGCACATTTTGCGCGTTGGCTCCCGGCGCGATGGCGCCATTGGGTAGCGGATTGCGACATTTCCGCCAGGATTTTGAAGATCATGTGCATAAGAAGTGCTGTCCTTATACCAGGCACTAAATAAGTAGGAGTCAATTGGGTGGCAAAAATTGTCATTGATGGTGTGACGTACGAAGTCAACGGAGACAACAACCTGTTGCAGGAATGTCTGTCCCAACGCCTCGACCTGCCGTATTTCTGTTGGCATCCCTGCATGGGCTCGGTAGGAGCCTGTCGCCAATGTGCGGTTAAGCAGTACCGCGACGAAGAAGACAAAACCGGTACGCTGGTAATGGCCTGTATGACTCCAGCAACTGACGGTGCCATCATCTCTATCAACGATGAACAGGCCAGGGATTTCCGGGCCGGTGTTATCGAAAGTCTGATGATCAGCCATCCTCATGATTGTCCCGTTTGTGAAGAGGGTGGCGAGTGTCACCTGCAGGACATGACCCTGATGTCAGGTCATAACTATCGGCGTTATAATCACAAGAAGGTGACACACAGGAATCAGTACCTGGGACCTTTTGTCGGACATGAGATGAATCGCTGCATCACCTGTTACCGATGTGTCCGCTATTACAATGACTACGCGGGCGGTACTGATCTCGCTGCTCAGGCCAGTCATCACCATACTTATTTCGGTCGTCAGACTGATGGCTTCCTCGAAAGCGAGTTCAGTGGCAATCTGGTAGAGGTCTGTCCGACAGGTGTTTTCACTGATGCCACATTTTCGGCCCACTATTCAAGGAAATGGGATCTACAGACAGCGCCGTCCATTTGTGTCGGCTGCTCGGTAGGATGTAACACCACACCGGGCGAACGCTATGGGGAATTGCGCCGTATCGTCAATCGCTACCACGGAGATGTTAATGGCTATTTTCTCTGTGACCGCGGGCGGTTTGGTTATGGATTTGTAAACAGCGAGCAACGCCTGAGCGGAGCACTGTCGGGGCATGGTGAACAACGCAAAAATGTCCCGTTGAAAGATGGTGTAGAGCAGTTTTCCGAGATATTGAACAATGCTTCCGGAGCTGTTATCGGTATCGGGTCGCCCCGTGCCAGCCTCGAGGCAAACTATGCGCTGATGAGGAAAGTCGGGAAAGAAAATTACCATGCCGGGTTCAGCGACAGCCAGTTCGAGCTTGTTCGGCATGTGCTTGAAGTGGCGGACGATCCGCAACTCCACACGCCCTCGATCAGGGAAATAGAGCAAGCTGACGCGGTACTTGTGGTCGGCGAAGACGTAACGAATATTGCCCCGCGTATCGCGCTTGCTTTACGCCAATCGGTGCGAAACAAGGCTGCTGAAATGGCTGTTGCCACCGGTATCCCTCAATGGCAGGATGCGGCGGTAAGAGAGCTCGCGCAACATGAGCTTAGCCCACTTTATTTGCTTAGCGGTTACGCTACGCGACTGGATGACATTGCGCGTGAGACGGTAGTTGGAGATGCTGCTGAGCTCGCCCACATCGGCGGCAGTATCGCCCGCACCCTCGATTCAACCGCTCCGGGCTCCGAGCAGGAATCCGGTGATGAACTACGCCAGTTGGCCAATACCATTGCACAAGACCTTAAAAGTGCCCGGCGTCCTCTGATTATCTGCGGTGCAGGCGCCGGCAGTATGGAGCTGCTGAAGACCGCCACCAATATTGCCAGAGCACTTATTAAGGCCCGGGGGGAGTCGCAGCCATTGGATTTCTGTTGTCTGCTGCCGGAGGTTAACAGTGTCGGTGCTGGGTTGATGGCTGACCCGGCCTTCTCTCTTGGAAGTGCACTCAGCAAGATGCAATCCGGTGAAGCGAAGGTTGCAATTGTCATGGAGAATGATTTGTATTCCCGCGCCACTGAAAAGGAAGTGGACGCAGCGATTGCCGGGGTAGAGCATCTGGTTGCGATCGACCAGATTTCCAACAGGACGACTGAAAAGGCCGACCTGGTGCTTGCCTGTACGTCATTCGCCGAACAAAAAGGAACTTACGTCAACTACGAAGGCCGGGCTCAATTGAGTATGCAGGTTTTTATCAGCGGTCTTGAGGCTCGGCCATCATGGGGCTTGCTGGCTGAAAGTGATCACACAGGCGTCAATCAACTGTTGCAGGAATGTGAATCCGAAGTGTCCAGGCTTGCAGGTGTCAGTGGTGTATTGCCGGACCTGAAAGGCATGCCAGAAGGTATGAAAATTCCCCGTCAGCCTCATCGCTATAGTGGTCGAACCGCCATGAGCGCCGACGACAATGTCCATGAAGGTAAGCAGCCGCAGGACAATGATTCGGTGATGGCGTTTACCATGGAGGGAATGAATAGTCAGAAGAATGCCAGTGTTATGTCTAACAGCTGGGCACCGCAGTGGAACTCAAATCAATCAATCAGCAAGTTTCAGGATGAGGTAGCCGGTGATTTACGCCAGGCGACTTCCGACGTAATGTTGTTCAGCAGAAACGGGGGACCCGGTAGCTACCACGCTCCAGCAGAGAAGTCGCCGGCCACCAAAGACGGCTATTCCGTCATACCTGCCTACCAGTTATATGGCAGTGATGAACTCAGCTCCCGTTCGACGGTAATTTCCGAGCGGCTCACGGGCTCCTACGCGGCAATCTCACGGGCCGATGCAAAACAACTTAACCTGGACGAGAACAACATTATTCGATTGCAGGGGGAAAATGGCAGCGCCAGCTATCCGGTTTGTGTGCGGGGTAAAGTGAAACCTGGCACGATAGTAGTTTTTGATAGCGCCAATACGTTTTCTTCCGTAAGGCCAGGCGAAACAGTGAGCGTGGAAAAGAGTGAGGGTGCCGGTGATGGCCGGTTCAACAATCTTATAGTCAGCGATCTCTATCAGGAGGAAGGCTAGCTCATGACCTGGGAAGTGGGATCGTTACTCAGCATACTCAGCATTCTACTGGTAGTGGTGGTTGTCGCAGCCATGTTGATCTGGGTTGAGCGTCGCTTGTTGGGTGTCTGGCAGGAAAGACTGGGCCCCAACAGGGTTGGACCATTTGGGCTGCTTCAGGTGGTGGCGGATATGCTGAAGATCTTCACCAAAGAAGACTGGGTGCCACCGTTCTCTGACAAGCTAAGCTTTGTGCTGGCGCCTACTATCATCATGATTGTCGTGTTGATGAGTTTCAGCGTCATTCCGTTTGCGCCAGGGGTTGGTGTAGTCGACTCCAATATCGGGGTATTGTTTGTGCTGGCAATGGCATCTCTGGGTGCCTATAGCGTCATGTTGGGGGGACTTGCTTCTGATAACAAGTATGCGTTGCTCGGTAGCCTGAGAGCGGCTGCGCAGATGGTGAGTTATGAAGTATTTATGGGAATTTCCCTGTTGGGCGTTGTTGCCTTGACTGGCAGTTTCAATTTGCGGGAGATTGTCCTCGCGCAGGCAGATGGATGGTATGTGGTGCCACAGGTTATCGGGTTCATCATATTCCTGATTGCCGGAATAGCCGAAAGTCATCGTCTGCCGTTTGACATACCCGAAGCAGAGCAGGAAATCGTAGCGGGCTATCACACCGAATACTCAGGGATGAAATTCGGCATGTTTTTCGTCGGCGAGTACCTGGGTCTGGTTTTGATTTCCTCGCTGATCACCGCGCTGTTTTTTGGAGGCTGGCTGGGTCCCGGATTTCTACCACCGATTATCTGGTTTGTGATAAAAGCATTCTTCTTCATCGCCTTTTTTATCCTGTTGCGGGCAGCTATTCCTCGCCCGCGCTATGATCAGTTAATGGTTTACGGCTGGCTGTTTCTGTTGCCGCTGTCACTGGTAAATCTACTGGTGACCGGAGCACTGATCCTGCTGGGAAGTGAAGGGTAGGGGAGAACTATGTACCGGTTAATTAAAGATACCTTCATCAGCCAGCTGGTCACACTATGGCGAGTATTCCGCCATATGTTCGATAAGACCGATACCGTCGAGTATCCTGACGAACAGCCCTACATGTTTCCACGCTGGCGCGGCAGAATCATTCTCAGCAGGGATCCCGATGGAGAGGAACGCTGTGTTGCCTGTAATCTGTGCGCCGTTGCCTGCCCGGTCGACTGTATTGCATTGCAAAAAGCAGAAGATGAAAGCGGCAGGTGGTATCCGGAGTTTTTCCGAATCAATTTTTCCCGCTGCATTATGTGTGGTTTTTGCGAAGAAGCATGCCCTACCAACGCCATCCAGTTAACGCCGGATTTCGAGATGGCCGAATATGTGCGGCAGGACATGGTGTGGGAAAAAGAGGACTTATTGATAGACGGGACCGGGAAATATCACGATTACAATTTTTATCGGGTTGCCGGTATGGCTGTTGGTGGCAAGGACAAGGGTGAAGCACAGAACGAAGCCCCGCCTGTGGATGTCAGGAGTTTGATGCCATGATCTTATTATTTTATCTGGCAGCCAGTGTCGCACTGATTTCTACGGTTGCTGTGATACTGCAATCGAATGTGGTCCATGCGTTGCTGTATCTGATTCTATCCCTGTTGGCGGTTGCAGTAATTTTCTACACGCTGGGCGCCCCCTTCGCCGCGATGCTCGAGGCTATTGTTTATGCCGGAGCGATTATGGTGTTGTTCCTTTTCGTCATCATGATGCTGAATCTGGGTAAGCGGAGTCTGGAGCAGGAAAAGAGCTGGCTGGAAAAACGTATCTGGATAGGGCCAGTCATCATGGCGACCGCGCTGGTGGTGCAACTGATCAATGTCGCAAACCAGCAGCAATCCAGTGTCAGTGGTGTTGAAGTGGGTGTGCGGGAAGTGGGTCTTGCCCTGTTTGGACCCTATGTGCTGGCAGTAGAGATTGCCTCCGTGCTGCTGCTGGCGGGACTGGTAGGAGCCTATCATCTTGCGAAGAAATAAAAGAATAACAGGACGGACAGGAAGCTACAGATAATGCAGTCAATACCCTTGGAACATGGTTTGATTCTGGCGGCAATGCTTTTTGCGATAGGGCTGGTCGGTGTGCTGACCCGTCGTAATGTCGTGTTTGTATTAATGTGCCTGGAAATTATGCTGAATGCCTGTGGTCTGGCGTTTGTGGTGGCTTCCGCTCGCTGGGGTCACGCCGATGGCCAGATCATGTTTTTGATGATACTTACCCTGGCTGCCGCCGAAGTGGCTGTGGGCCTGGGGCTTATTATTCAGATGTATCGAAAGTTCCACACAGTTGATCTCAACGTGCTAACGCAGATGAAAGGATAGTAAAACATCGTGCTCGACTTACTCTGGTTATTGCCCGCATTGCCCCTGGCAGGATTTCTAATCCTGGCGCTGACCGGTGGCAGCCTGCCGAAGCCTGTTGTTGCCGCAGTCGGCGCCGGCTCGGTTGGTCTGGCCTTTGTGGTTGCTGCTCTGGCCAGCTATCAGTTTCTTGGTTCCGGGCAAGAGAGTTTTCAGCTGGCGTTGTGGAACTGGATGGCTGCCGGCGATTTCAGTTCTGCATTCTCCTTTTACCTGGATGGGCTGACGGTGGTGATGATTCTCGTCATCAGCGGTGTAGGATTCCTGATTCATCTCTATTCCACCGGCTTTATGATCGACGATCCCAGTTACAGCCGGTTTTTCGCTTATATGAATCTGTTTGTAGCAGCCATGCTGGTGTTGGTGCTGGCAGACAATCTGGTGCTGCTGTATCTAGGCTGGGAAGGGGTAGGGCTTTGCAGTTATTTACTGATCGGGTTCTGGTATGAAAATCCGGCCAATGGCTATGCTGCGCGAAAAGCATTCGTGGTTACGCGGGTAGGGGATACCTCAATGGCCATCGGCCTGTTCCTGCTGTTTTCACAACTTGGTACATTGAATATCCAGGATTTGATGCACAACGCTCAGGACCAGTGGCAAGTGGGATCGGGAGTTGCTGTAGCTGCCACCTTGCTGCTGTTGGGTGGTGCAGTAGGTAAGTCTGCCCAGCTGCCACTGCAGACCTGGTTGCCGGACGCCATGGCCGGGCCAACCCCGATCAGTGCGCTGATCCATGCTGCTACAATGGTTACCGCGGGTGTCTATTTGATTGCCCGTACTCACGTGCTGTTTGAGCTGGCGCCAGGGGTTCAGGCGCTGGTGGCCTGGGTAGGACTGATCACTTTGCTGATGGCTGGCTTTACTGCAATGACCCAGCACGACATCAAACGCATTCTTGCTTACTCCACAATCAGTCAAATTGGCTACATGTTTCTTGGCCTTGGTGTTGGCGCCTGGTCGGCAGCAATCTTTCACCTGATGACCCACGCGTTTTTCAAGGCACTGTTGTTCCTGGCTGCAGGCACTGTGATATTGAGTCTTCATCACGAGCACAATATTTTTAAAATGGGCGGAATGCGCAAGCACTTGCCGATTGCCTTCTGGTCGTTCGTGATAGGCAGTGCCGCCCTTACAGCGTTACCTTTTACTTCCGGTTACTTCAGCAAAGACGAAATCCTCCTGGCGGCACTGGAAAGCGGGGGTAGCGGCACGATTCTGTGGTTGGGAGGAGTGATTGGGGCATTTTTCACTGCTATCTACAGTTTCCGCCTGGTGTTTGTGGTGTTCTTTGGTGAGAACCATCATCCTGCCAAAGAGATTACCGGTTTCAACATGGCGGCACCGCTGATCGTTCTGGCAGCGCTGGCACTGGTTGGCGGATTTATTCATATTCCAGTTGATGCGGTGTTTAGTCATGGCGAAGCTGGTCACGAAGAACACCATGTCAGCGTGTTTATTCATGGCTTGATGATTGCCATTCCTATTATCGGTGTGGGTGTGGCTTACCTGTTTTTCTATTCCAAAACCTGGTCCGCGGAAAAGCTGGTGGCATCCGGGCTCGGAGCGAACCTCCACAAGTTCTGGTTCAGTGGTTGGGGCATGGACAAGCTGTACCAGACGATTTTCGTTGCACCTTTCATCACTCTGGCCCGCGTAAACAGGAAGGACATCATAGATGTGCTGGTGGGTCTGCTGGTCACATTAACCAGCTTCTGTAACCGGTTGCTGGTCCGTACACAGACCGGCTACCTGAGATGGTATGCAGCGAGTGTCATGGCCGGTGTAGTCATATTGATGGCTCTGGGAGTACTGCTGTGATCCTGGCCTGGTTAATCGTAATCCTGTTCGCTGGCGGAGTGATAGCCTGGCTGGCTGATTTTGTCGATCCCAAACTGCCTAGGGTGGTGGCATTGGGCGTTCTGGTCGTCGATGGGTTACTGATGCTGACCTTGTTGAACGAAACACCATTCACTCCAGCAGGCACAACTGGCGATTGGCTGGTCTATCTGAAAGCAGACTGGTTACCCCGATTCGATATTTACTTTCAGGTCGGTCTAGACGGCCTTAGCCTGTTGATGATTCTTCTGACCGCATTCCTTGGCATCATGGCAGTAGGTGCCGCCTGGAACGAAATCAAGGAGCGGGCCGGATTTTTCTATTTCAATCTGCTATGGACCCTGGCCGGCGTAGTCGGAGTGTTTATCGCGCTGGATCTGTTTCTGTTCTTTTTCTTCTGGGAAGTCATGCTGATCCCCATGTACCTGATCATTGCGATCTGGGGGCATGAGAACAAGAGCTATGCGGCCATGAAGTTCTTTATTTTCACCCAGGTCTCGGGACTGCTGATGCTGATAGCTATCCTGGCCCTGGCTTTTAATTATTTCCTGCAGTTCGGCCATTTCAGTTTCGATTATTTCGAATTACACAACGTTGAGCTTGGTGCGTCGGTTGCGATGTTGGTCATGCTTGGTTTCTTCGTGGGATTTGGCACCAAACTACCAACAGTGCCTCTACATTCGTGGCTGCCTGATGCGCATAGTCAGGCACCTACTGCCGGCAGCGTAATTCTGGCTGGTGTCCTGCTCAAGACCGGCGCGTATGGCCTGATCAGGTTTACTGTTCCGCTGTTCCCGCAAGCAGCTGAGCAATTTGCTCCGTTTGCAATGACGCTGGCAGCTATCAGTATTCTTTACTGTGCCAAGGTTGCCTTTGCACAAACAGATATTAAACGATTGATTGCCTATACCAGTGTCAGTCACATGGGATTCGTGACGCTTGGAGTATTTGCCTGGAACGAGCAGGCGGTTCAGGGGGCAGTAATGACCATGCTGGCTCATGGTCTCAGTGCGGCTGCGCTGTTTATGCTGGCTGGTGGTTTACAACACCGTATCCACACCAGGGACATGGGCGATATGGGCGGATTCTGGGCCCGTGTGCCACGTATGTCGATAGTGGCACTGTTCTTTTCCATTGCCGCTCTGGGAATGCCCGGGCTGGGCAATTTCGTCGGCGAGTTCCTGGCACTGCTGGGAGCGTTCCAGGTGAATATTGAATTGACCGTTGTTGCAGCCTTTGGCCTGATTTTCGCCTCGGTTTATTCGCTTTGGGTATTGCAGAAAGTTTTTCAGGGCGAGTTCCAGAGCCAGCACATAGAAGAGTCTGCACTGGTTGATCTGACGCGGCAGGAAATGCTGTTCTACCTGGCTATGATGGCTGGCCTGGTTTGGATGGGGATGTACCCACAGACCTTTCTCAACTTGTCGGCGATGACGCTTGGAAGCATATTGTAAGAGACTGGTGACCAGATGGATTCAACAATAGCATTACAGGATCTCATACCGCTGCTGCCAATTCTGGTAGTAACTGGTGTTGCTGTGCTGGTGATGTTACTGATTGCCGTCAAGCGCAGTCATACCGTCAGCTGCGCCGTCACGATTTGCGGTATTGCGGTGGCCTTTTTGGCTGCCCTGGCAGTGCTGCCATTTGCCGGCCAGCAGGTCACCCCATTACTGGTGATCGATAATTTCAGTCTGTTTTTCACGATAGTCGTACTGGTCACCAGTGGTTTCGTCGCGGTCTTCAGCTTTTCTTATCTTTACGAGCTTAGTGATGAGGTAGAGGAATTTTACCTGTTGTTACTCATCGCAACCTTAGGTGCGTTGATCATGGTCAGTAGCAACCACTTTATCAGTGCGTTCCTGGGGCTGGAAACGCTTAGTATTTCGCTCTATGGCATGATTGCCTATCCGGTGCATTGCAAAGATGCGGCAAAATTCCCTCTTGAGGCGTCTGTTAAATACCTGGTTCTGTCTGCGGTGTCATCGGCATTCATCCTGTTCGGTATCGCACTGATTTACGCTCAGACTGGTACTTTGCAATTTGCCGATTTGACGATGAGCACTGATGGCCTGGATGCAGGGGGTGCGTATTACATCGGCTGTCTGGTGTTGTTATTTTCTGGTGTTGCTTTCAAGCTGTCGCTGGCTCCGTTTCATATGTGGACACCAGATGTTTATGAGGGAGCTCCGCTACCTGCCACCACTTTTCTTGCTACGGTAGGAAAAGCGGCGATGATGGTTTTATTGCTTCGGTACATGGTGGCATCCAATGCACTGTCTTTCGAGCCGTTGGTTGTGGTCATCGCAGCAGTCGCCATGCTTTCTATCCTGGCAGGCAACGTACTGGCATTGGTTCAGGAAAACCTGAAACGGATACTGGCATATTCCTCCATAGCACACATGGGATATCTGCTGATTGCGCTGATTGCGCTTGGTGACACCAGTACGCCACTGGGCGTTGAGGCGATCAGTTTTTACCTGATTGCGTACCTGGTGACGTCATTAGGGGCCTTTGGTGTGGCGACAGTTGTTTCCAGCAGCGAAAAGGAATACGACTTTGTTGCGGACTACCAGGGGCTTTTCTGGCGTGAGCCCTGGCTGGCCTTGTTACTGACGGCGATGTTGCTGTCCCTGGCGGGGATTCCACTCACAGCAGGATTTATCGGCAAATTCTACGTGGTGCTGGCCGGCGTCGAAGGTGGCCTGTGGGGATTGCTCGTAGTTCTGGTGGCAGGCAGTGGTATCAGCATCTACTATTACCTGCGGATAGTTTACCGTATGTTAATGCAGCCGGAACCGGGTGAGTCCTACCGCGAAGCCGGCTGGGCAAGTATGGGTTCCTATGTGGTGCTGGCAATGCTGCTGGCTGCGTTGCTTTTACTCGGAATCTATCCCGCGTTCCTGATGTCCGTTATCCAGACAGTTGCAGTGTCGATTTAACCTGCCGCTTCTGTCATAGAGAAGCTCTTATCGGCTCGGCTCTGAGATCAGGAAACATGGATGGCCCAGGTGGAACTTCAACTGAAACCAGAGTGATACACCGCCTTATTTTTACCATCATGCCGCTGGCCTTTCTACTGATGGGCCTGTATGCAATTGGCTCACTTTCACAGAGTCGCTCAGCTGCAGTGCTGGAATCCTTCGACTCGCAAAATCTTAGGCAGTTTTTTACGACGCTGAATAACCCCGAAATGCTGACCGTCGAATCCTTTCTGATTTCGGCTGATGAGAATGTGGGGCTGATTAATACAGAACTTCTTGGCCTGCGCCAGGATCGTCTTGCCTACCTGGCAAAATCCGCTGATGAAGTATTGGCGATCATAGCACCTGCCACTGCAGAGGATGGTTTCAACGGTTTCGTTGACTTGCTGGTAGCTGTGGACATGACCGGTCGCATAGTGGCTGCTCGGGTGATTCGGGACCTGGAAACCAATCAGATGCGCGGTATAGTAGATGTTATTGAATCCCAGTGGATGAAGGAGTTTGACGGAAACGCGATGCGGGATATCCGCAGGATAAGCTGGCAGACTATCGAACCTGATAGTGAATATGACCAGTTTGTCGGAGCTTCGGTAACGCCAAAAAGTGTTTCAGATCGCCTCTACGACACCCTTGTATTTGTACAATCCAATCGTATTGCGCTGATGAGAGGAGGAGGCTGAATTGGCGGTCCAGGACCATTTTTCCGGCCATGCATCGGTTTATGCGGGGGCGCGCCCACACTATCCTGCGGAGCTGTTTGACTACCTGGCCTCGTTATGTGGCAGCAAAGAAACTGCCTGGGATTGTGCCTGCGGCAACGGGCAGGCAAGTCTTGGGCTGGCGAATCACTTCCAGTCTGTTATTGCCAGCGACGCCAGTATCGAGCAACTTTTGCAGGCGCAACGCCATCCTGCTATTCACTTTGTTCAGGGGGAAGCGGAGAATCACTTTCTGGCAGATGCATCTGTGGATCTGGTTTGCGTCGCCCAGGCACTTCACTGGTTTGAAGTCGAAAAGTTTTTCCAGGTTGCCAGCACTGTGTTAAAGCCTGGAGGTGTAATCGCGGCCTGGAGCTATAGATTTACCCGTATCGGCGCGGCCGTGGACAAGCTGGTTGATTATCTTTACGAGCTGGTGCTTGGACTCTATTGGCCTGCTGAGCGAAAACTGATTGAGAATGCTTACAGCGATTTGGAATTCCCATTCAGTGAACTGGCCGCACCTGAATTTGAAATGGAAAAAAGCTGGACGCTGGAGGAATTACTGCCCTACCTTGAGCCCTGGTCTGCACTACAACGCTACGTTAAAGCGAATGAAAAGCACCCCCTGACAGAACTTGTCAGTGAATTCAGAATTGCCTGGGGAGATGATGAGCACCGTAAGGTAATATGGCCACTGAGTCTTCGGATTGGCAAAGTCCAGCAATAGCCCCCGGCCTTGCCCTGCGTCATAGTTATCTATGTGGAATAACATTATCATGAGCGTCGCAACGAGTTTCAGCAGGTGGATTGATGGATATTGCTAAAGTAGCAGTGCTCGGAGGCGGCAGTTTTGGCACCGTGATTGCGAATATTATTGCCGAAAACGGTTACCCGGTCTTTTTCTGGATGCGCAGCGAGGAAATGGCGCACCAGGTCAATGAGGCCAGAGAAAATACCCAGTACCTCCCTGGTTACCAGTTGCATGGAAATGTCATTGCCACCAACGACATGCGTACAGCTGTCACTAATGCGGACATCATCTTCGTTGCCGTTCCCAGTCATTCTTTTCGACCAGTCGTCAGGCTGATGCGTCATTTTTTTCCGCCCCAGGCTATGCTGATCAGTACCACCAAAGGGATCGAAAAAGGAACCTTCATGCTGATGAGCCAGGTTTTGCGACAGGAAGCTCCCAGCGCAAAAGTTGGTGTGCTTAGCGGACCAAACCTGGCGAAAGAGATTGCTCGCAGAGATCTCACCGGCACAGTCATCGCCAGCGAGCATGCTGGTGTTCGGGAAGCAGTAAAGCAGATACTCTCGTCGGAGTATTTTCGCGTCTACAGCAACGACGATTTTTACGGCATTGAGCTTGGCGGTTCACTGAAAAATATTTATGCCATTGTCGCGGGCCTGGCGGCGGCACTTGGTATGGGCCACAATACCAATAGTATGCTGATCACTCGCAGCCTGACTGAAATGGCGAGATTCGGTCGCGAGCTGGGCGCTGATCCCATGACATTTCTTGGGCTAGCCGGGGTTGGTGATCTTATTGTAACCTGCTCAACACCTCTCAGCCGTAACTACAGAATTGGCTTCAATCTGGGCCAGGGTAAAACGCTTGACGAGGCGGCAAAAGCCGTTGGGCAGGTGGCAGAGGGGCTAAACACCTTGAAACTGGTGAAGCAGAAAGCCGACGAACTGGACGTTTATATGCCATTAGCCAGTGCGCTCTACCGGGTTATTTACGAAGGTGAGTCCATTGAGCGGATAGTTCCATCGCTGATGCAAAGCGAACATGCGTTGGATGTCGAATTTGCTGCCAAAGACGAAAAGCAGCTACACCATAAGGAGTAGAGTATGGCTGATGATTTTGACAGTGTAGTTAAAAACGTGAAGCGTAGCTCAACCTGGATGCGGATCGTCTACATGATCGGATTCTGTATTGTTTTGTATGTAGTGTCGGTGGTCATCTGGTTCCTGACTGGAGCGCAGGCGCTCTTCAGCATCTTTACCGGATCAGACAACCGAAATCTACGCCAGCTGGGTGCAAGCCTGGCTGAGTATGTTAATCAGATATTGAGGTTTATTACCTTTAACTCTGAAAGCAGGCCGTTTCCATTCAGTCCGTTCCCGGAAGGCGTAGAAGCCGACATAGCAACAGATAGCTCAACAGCAGCCGGTGTCGCCGATAGCGAAGATTCTTCAGGTGAGGGCAACCGGCAGACCGTGGATCAGTTTGATGATCTGGCATTTCTTTCCCGCCAGGACGAAACTGCCGAAGAGCAATTACCAGAAACCCAGGAAGAAACTCAGGAAGAGACCCAGGAAGAAACCCAGGAAGAAACCCAGAAAGACGCCCAGGAAAAAATCCAGGAGGAAACCCAGGCTAAGGAACAGGAAACGGCAGCAGAAAAGGAATTGCGAGCACAGCGGGAAAAAGATTCGTATGAAAAATAAGGCGAAACAAGGCTGGGGGAAATTCAGCAAGAGTCTAATGATGAAGGAATTCAGGTTAAGAAATATTCTCCCGGTAAAGACAGCAGGAATATGTTTTCAACACTTAACGACGGCCAACAAGACAGCACCGACAATGACTAAGAATCCTCCAGTTAACTCATGTTGATTTCAGCTAATCCAAGGTCTTTTCTGACGGCGCTGCTGGCCGCCTTGCTACCGTTGATCTCTCAGTTTGCAATAGCTCAACAATCAGAGCCTGCCGGTGCGGCCGACCATCCACTACTGGAAAGGTTCGCTGGATCGGTTGTTGTAGAGTATGAGGAAGAGCGGGACGTCAACTACCGGCTGGTGCTCGGCAATATGCGGCGAGCAGCTGGAAGCGTGATTGCAGAAAATTCGGAACGTTTTAAGGGTGACCTGACCCGTATTACTTACCAAGTGCCGCAAGGTTTCACCGCTGCCGAAGTGGCCGCTTTTTATCAGACCCAGGTGTCAGATAGCGGATACAATGTGCTTTTCAGCTGCAATGGTCGAGAATGCGGCAACAGCAATTACTGGGCAAACGAAGTATTCGGGAAACGTTCTCTGTATGGGCCCGATCGTAATCAGTATTACATGGCGCTACAGATGGATTCCGGCAGTGAACTACAGAACTATGCAGTCGTGTATGTCATCACGCGAGCAAACCGCCGACTTTTTGCGCATGTCGAGGTGCTCGAAACGAAAGCCATGCAGGGCAGCTTCGAAGGGGATCTTTCAGCCGCTGCCCTGTTACAACGCGGCGCGTTAAGGGTTGATGGTGTACAGTTTGGCGTCCAGGACCGTCTTGTCAGTATAGGCGAGCTCGATAAGATTGCCAGGCTGCTTCAGGACAATGAATCAATTCAGTTGTATGTGGTGAGCCATTTAAGTTCCCGGGGCTCATCCGAATCTACTGAAGCCCTGATGTCGAGATCTCTGCGACGAGCGGAGCTGGTGCGGGAGCAGCTGATTGATCGCGGGGTTGACGGTAGGCGCCTTGTCGCGCAAGGAGTGGGGCCGCTGGCACCCTTATGCGGTGAAGACGATTGCGCCGAGAGAATAGAACTGGTTGTGCGATTGGGCGATTAACCCGCCTTTACCAGTGATAGAAATTCACTGCGGGTAGATTGTCGGGAGCGGAAAGCACCCAACATGCAGGATGTGGTCATTACTGAATTCTGCTTCTCAACACCCCGCATCATCATGCACATATGTTGCGCTTCGATAATGACGCCTGCGCCGCTGGCACCGGTTTTTGTCAGGATCGCTTCGGCAATTTCATTGGTCAGGTTTTCCTGAATCTGCAGCCTTCTTGCGAATAAATCAACTATACGGGCGACCTTGGAAAGGCCAATCACTTTGCCTTTTGGAAGATAGGCGACATGGCACTTGCCTATAAATGGGAGAAGGTGGTGCTCGCAAAGGGAGTAAAGTTCTATGTTTTTGACGATGACCATTTCGTCAGTATCAGAAGGAAACAGAGCATCGTTAATAACATCATCGATATCAAGCTGATATCCATGGGTTAAAAACCGCATCGCGTCTGCGGCCCGATGGGGAGTATCCTTGAGCCCGGGCCGCTCAAGATTCTCGCCGACTGATTCTATAATTTGCTTGTAGGCGTCTTCCATTCGAATTCTCGATTTACAGCATGACTTGTTACACTACGATAACAGCGCACATTGGTAAAGTGCTTTGTCTGCGTCAGTAGCAGTGGGGTGTCACCGCAGTATGATAGTAAAAGATTTTATTGCCGAACTCGCCACTGAATTAGAGTCAGCGGACGTTTTTTTCGGGCATGGCACCAATAACGCCCAGGATGAAGCGTTCTACCTGGTTTTTGCCACTCTGGATCTTGACTGGCACCGATATGATTCGGAAATGGAGAAACAGCTGACTGAGGAAGAGTTCGAGTTATTGAAAGAACAGGTGCTGCTTCGGGTTGAAGAACGGCTACCCACTGCATACCTTGTGGGTGTCGCCTGGTTTGCGGGTTATCCCTTCAGATCCGACAGCCGGGCACTGGTGCCTCGTTCACCAATCGGCGAATTGCTGATAAATCGCCTGGAGCCGCTGATAAAAGATGAGCCCCGGCGCTTACTCGATCTTTGCTGTGGCGGGGGGTGTATCGGGATTGCTTCGGCGCAGATATTTTCTGACGCCCGGGTAGATCTGGCAGACATTTCTCCTGAAGCCTTGCAGCTTGCCCAGGAAAACATACAACTGCATGCAGCAGGCAAACGCGTAAAGACCATTGAGTCTGATCTGTTCCAGCAACTTTCAGACCGTCGCTATGACGTGATACTCAGTAATCCTCCCTACGTGGGTCAGGATGAATTCGCATCGCTTCCGCAAGAATTTCAACATGAGCCGGAACTGGGTCTGGTCTCGGAAGATCAGGGACTTCGGATACCGTTGAAAATTCTTCAGGAAGCCGCCGGCTACCTGAACGCACAAGGTATCCTGATTCTGGAAGTGGGATATTCCTACAAAGCTCTCATCGAACGTTGTCCGGATGTTCCTTTTTTATGGCTCGAGTTTGAACACGGGGGAGAAGGTGTTTTAATGCTCACCAAGTCTCAATTGCTTGAGTACAGAGAGTGTTTTATATAGTGTACAATTTCCTGTTTTTCCAGGGGCCATCATTTAGTTAGATGGTTGGGTTAGATGGTTGGGTTAGATGGCCAGGTTGGATGGCCAGGTTGGATGGCCAGGTTGGATGGTTAGATAGTCAGACCTTGAATTCCGGCCCGGTCTGGATTCCATTTTTGGTTCGAAAGTTAAATCCACAGGCGCATCATGGCCGGCAACAGTATTGGCAAGCTATTCACCGTTACCAGTTTTGGCGAAAGCCACGGACCGGCTATCGGCTGCGTGGTGGATGGCTGTCCACCCGGGCTGAAGCTTACTGAGCAGGACATGCAGGCGGATCTCGATCGGCGCAAACCGGGCCAGTCGCGTTTTACAACCCAGCGCCGCGAGCAGGATCAGGTGAGGATTTTGTCCGGGGTTTTCGAGGGCAAAACGACTGGTACACCAATCGGTCTGTTAATAGAGAATACCGACCAGCGATCAAAGGATTACAGCAAAATCCAGGAACAGTTCAGGCCGGCGCACGCCGATATTACATATTTCAAAAAGTATGGTATTCGGGATTATCGAGGCGGCGGCCGCTCTTCGGCAAGAGAAACCGCCATGCGAGTGGCTGCCGGTGCTATCGCCAAGAAATACCTGGCACAATCGGAAGGAATTTTAATTCGCGGTTATCTCAGTCAACTGGGCCCGATCAAGGCCGAGCAGATTGATCTGGATGAAGCAGAGAAGAATCCATTCTTCTGTCCCGATCCCGGCAAGGTGAAGGAGATGGAAGAATACATGACGGCGCTGAGTAAAGAGGGCAATTCCATCGGCGCCAGGATTGATGTATTGGCCAGTGGCGTACCGGCCGGACTGGGAGAACCGGTATTCGACAGACTCGATGCCGAGATTGCCGCAGCCCTAATGAGTATCAACGCTGTCAAAGGCGTAGAAATCGGTGCCGGATTCAGCTGTGTGGAGCAGAAGGGCACCGAGCATCGTGACGAGATCACCCCTGAGGGCTTTTTATCGAACAATGCCGGTGGGATTCTGGGCGGTATCTCCAGTGGCCAGGATATTCTCGCCAGTATCGCGCTTAAGCCCACCTCAAGTTTGCGCATACCTGGTCGCTCAATAAATACCCAGGGCAATGCAGTGGAAGTGATTACCACTGGCCGTCACGACCCCTGTGTCGGTATTCGTGCGACGCCCATTGCTGAGGCAATGATGGCAATCGTGCTAATGGATCACTATCTCCGGCATCGCGGGCAGAATACGAGCACCACCACCACAGTATCCTGAGCCCTGTGGCCCGGGAGCTTTCCTGAGTTATGAAAAATACCTATAGCAAGTATGACTAATTTTGATTTTATTGTTTCATTTCAATGGGATAAATTGAAAAGCGTTGCTGGAAACTAGAAGGAAACCGACATGGCAGGCAAAACCTTATATGACAAGATCTGGGATGCACACCTGGTAAAACAGCGGGATGACGGGACGGCATTGATCTATATCGATCGGCAGCTGATTCATGAAGTTACCTCCCCCCAGGCTTTTGAGGGGCTGCGTCTGGCAGGCAGAAAACCTTGGCGGGCTGATGCCAACCTGGCAACTCCAGACCACAATATTCCAACTACCTCGGAGGAAAGAAGCCAGGGACTGGAAGGTATCAAGGATCCCATTTCCCGAATTCAGGTCAAAACCCTGGATCAGAACTGTCATGAATTCAACATCCTGGAGTTGGGAATGAATGACCGCCGCCAGGGCATTGTGCACGTGGTTGGACCTGAGCAGGGTGCTACCTTGCCTGGTATGACGATAGTCTGTGGTGACTCGCATACTTCCACTCACGGAGCCCTTGGAGCATTGGCCCACGGCATAGGTACGTCAGAGGTTGAGCACGTGCTGGCTACCCAGTGCCTGTTGCAGAAAAAGATGAAGAACATGCTGGTGCGAGTTGACGGTCAGTTGAGCCCCGGGGTTACTGCCAAGGACATAGTGCTGGCCATCATCGGCAAGATCGGTACGGCCGGCGGTACCGGCTATACCATCGAGTTCGGTGGCGAGGCCATTCGATCTCTTTCGGTAGAAGGGCGAATGACTGTTTGCAACATGGCCATCGAAGCGGGTGCCCGGGCAGGATTGGTTGCAGTTGACGAAACAACGATCCAGTACCTGGAAGGACGCCCGTTTGCGCCGCAAGGCGAGCTTTGGGAACGCGCTGCTGCTGACTGGCGACAGCTGGTTAGTGACCCCGATGCGGAATTCGATAGCGTGGTAGAACTGAAAGCTGAGGAGATAGAGCCGCAGGTCACCTGGGGAACGTCACCTGAGATGGTTGCGCCAGTCAGTGGTCGTATACCGGATCCTGCACAGGAGTCGGATACCTCCAGACGCGGCAATATTGAGCAGGCGTTGAACTATATGGGGCTCGAGCCCGGTACTGCCATTCAGGATATTCAGTTGGACTATGTGTTCATAGGTTCCTGCACCAATTCACGAATAGAGGATTTACGTGAGGCGTCGAAGGTACTCCAAGGGAAAAAAGTGGCCGATAACATCGAGTTGGCCTTGGTGGTCCCCGGTTCAGGGCTGGTTAAAGAACAGGCTGAAGCAGAAGGCCTTGACCGGATTTTTATCGAGGCTGGTCTGGAGTGGCGTGAACCTGGCTGCTCAATGTGCCTTGCGATGAATGCCGATCAGCTTCCTGCTGGTAAACACTGCGCGTCTACTTCTAATAGAAATTTTGAGGGCAGGCAGGGATTCGGCGGCAGGACACACTTGGTCAGTCCGGCAATGGCTGCCGCGGCGGCGATCAATGGCCACTTTGTCGACATCCGTCAATTAAATAACTGATTTGCCTGAGGACGGTAAGAATTATGAAAAAATTTAGTACTGAACAGGGTGTGGTAATCCCTTTGGACCGCGCCAACGTGGATACCGACTTCATCATTCCCAAACAGTTCCTGAAATCAATCAAGCGTACTGGTTTTGGACCTAACCTGTTTGACGAGCATCGGTACCTCGACAAGGGTGAGCCAGATGCCGACAACAGCACGCGGCCTCTGAACCCTGACTTTGTTATTAATCAGCCTCGCTACCGGAACGCTACCATTCTTCTGGCAAGGGAAAACTTTGGTTGTGGATCCAGTCGGGAACATGCTCCGTGGGCATTGGATGACTACGGAATTCGCGTCATTATTGCCCCAAGTTTTGCTGACATATTCTTTAATAATTGCTTTAAAAATGGTCTATTACCTATTGTTTTAAATAAAGATATTGTTTCAAAATTATTTCAGGAAGTGGCGGCGACCGATGGCTACGCGCTGACCGTTGATCTGGCAACACAGACCATTACCACACCCGCCGGCGAGGCACTTTCATTCGAGGTCGATGAATACAAAAAACACTGTCTGCTTAATGGACTGGATGAGATTGGCGTGACTCTTCAGGATGCGGATTCAATTCGTGATTTCGAGCAGCAGTGGCGCCAGCGTTCGCCGTGGTATTTCGTCAGTCCCGCTCAGTAAGAATATTCAGAGAGTAATGCAATGAAAAAGTACAATGTAGCGGTGGCCGGGGCCACCGGCGCTGTCGGGGAAGCTCTGCTCAGCATTCTTGAACAGAGGAATTTTCCGGTTGATCAGCTATTTCCACTTGCCAGTGAGCGTTCTGCTGGCTCTACCGTTATGTTTAAGGGTAAGCCGCATAAGGTACAGAACCTCGCCGAGTTTGACTTTACCCAGGCGCAGATCGGCCTTTTTTCAGCCGGTGGCAGCGTGTCCGCGGAGTTTGCCCCGAAAGCCGGAGCGGCCGGTTGCGTTGTAATCGACAATACTTCGCATTTCCGTTATGAAGACGACATTCCGCTGGTGATTCCTGAGGTCAACCCGGAGCAGATCGCCGAGTATCCCGGTCGCAATATCATCGCGAATCCCAATTGCTCGACTATTCAGATGCTTGTGGCGTTAAAGCCTATCTATGATGCCGTCGGTATTAAACGCATTTCCGTAGCGACCTACCAGGCTGTTTCAGGCACTGGTAAAGCCGCTATTGAAGAATTGGCAAAGCAGACAGCTGATCTGCTGAATGGCCGAGAGACCACCTGCAAGGTTTATCCTAAGCAGATTGCGTTTAACGCATTGCCCCATATCGATGATTTCCAGGACAACGGTTATACCAAGGAAGAAATGAAGATGTGCTGGGAGACTCAGAAGATTTTTGCCGATGATTCCATTCAGGTAAGTGCTACCTGCGTACGCATACCCGTTTTTTATGGTCACTCAGAGGCGGTCCAGCTGGAGACTGAGAAGGCGATATCTGAGCAGGAAGTTCGACAGTTGCTTTCGGCGATGCCCGGGGTCGTGGTCATGGACGAACGGGTCGATGGTGGGTATCCCACTGCAGTTACTGAATCTGTGGGCCAGGACGCAGTTTTCGTGGGTCGGATACGTCAGGATATCTCTATGAAAAATGGCCTGAATATGTGGGTTGTATCCGACAATGTCCGGAAAGGTGCAGCATTAAACTCAATCCAGATAGCAGAGCTATTGATAAAAGACTTTTTATAATGAATACTTGCACGCGGTAGTGAAGATCTCGTCTAAGAAAAAAATTCACGAAATCCGGGCAGTTTAGAGCAGATTTCCTTAAAATTATCCTGAGCGTGCTGACCACAGGCTCAGAAGTGGAGGAAAAGGGCTTAGTTAAAACCTTACTTTCTAAGTTTAGGTTGCTGTTTTTTAAGGGATTAAACATTGAAGTGAAGGGCAATCCCCAGGTTGCCATGGCCCAAGGGCCAAAAGCCTGGGTAAGCATTCTAGGCCGAACACTTTTTGCTATGGGATCAGGGATATTATCGTTTGTAGGAAAGACTTTATGATGCGCAAAGCTGCTGCCGTTCTTACCGCAATATGCTGTCTGGTGGCCAGTCAGGTCTATGCTCTTGGCCTTGGCTCTCTAATCCTGGAATCCTCTCTGAATCAACCGCTCCGGGCGCGAATCGAAATCGTCGACCTGGGTGGCGTGAGTCCGGCGGATATTGTTGTGCAAATGGGTTCACAGCAAGATTTCCAACGCTTCAACCTGGAGCGCGCCAACTTCTTTTCTGACGTAGATTTCACGATCGAAAGCACCGCTCAGGGTGTATTCGTGGTGCTTACCAGCAATCAGTCTGTACGCGAGCCTTATCTGAGTTTCATCCTCGATACCCGCTGGCCGAGCGGCAGAATACTCAGCGAGCATACTGTATTGCTTGATTTGCCGGTGTTCAGCGATGGCCGCTCAATAGCAGAACCAATCAACCAGCCGGTAAGTCCGGTAGTAGAATCGGAGCCTGCTATCGAGCAGCAGCAACCGGCCGAGACTCGACCTGCTGGAACGGCAGCCACTTCCGAATCTGAGCCGGAACCCGAGCAGAGAGCTACCGAGACGGTAGCATCATCGGGCAATGTCATCACCGAAACACCGGCTGCCCTTGACAGTCTGGAAGTCCAGGAGACGGATACGTTATGGGAAGTAGCCTTGCGGGTTCGTCCAGACGATTCGGTTACCATTCAGCAAACTATGCTGGCTATTCAAAGGCTGAATCCCGACGCGTTCGTAGGCGGCAACATCAACCGTCTGCGGGCTGGAGAGACTCTGCGGGTTCCTGACCTCAGTCAGATCCAGAGTGTAAGTCAGCAGCAGGCGGTGTCCGAAGTTAGTCGTCAAAACCAGCAGGCTGATCTCAATATACAACCGCTTACTGCGCCAGCCTCCGGGCCAAGCTCGCTGGCTTCCGCAGAACAACAGGGGCAGTTGCGGGTACTCACTGCAGAAGAGGCTGAACCGGCCGGTTCTGGCGCAAGCGCTGCAATCGAGGAAGAAAATGCAGAGCTGGACGCTCGAATCCAGACTCTAGAAAATCAGCTTGTGCTGCAGGAAGAAGAGGCAGATCGCGCCCGGATTCAGCAGACTGAGTTGGTAGCCCGTCTCAATGATCTGGATGCTCAGATCGAATCGGCGATGGAAATTATTAACCTGCAGGATCAACAACTGGCGCAATTACAGCAGTCACTTGCCGATGCTGCAGTCCAGGCCAGCCTGCAACAGGAGCAGGCTGCAACTGAAGTCGAGCAGCCGGTAACTACACTCTCTGAGTCACAACCGGTTAGAACCGCTCCGCCGAGCTTTCTTAATAGCATTATCACAGTGCTGAACAATAACGCGCTGATTCTCATCATAGTTTCAGTTCTGGTTGTGTTGCTGATGGTTATGCTGCTGGTGCGGCGTAATCGCGCAGTAACTGCCGAGGGGCTAGAGGTTGAGTTCGAAGGAGACTTGGCTCCTCCCCTGGATACTCCAGAGCAAGCTGCTGATGAGCACAGGGAAGAAGTTACCCCAGATGAAGAAACTGTTATGGCGGTGGCTGGCATTGCCGGTTCAGCACTTGCTGACGAAGAAGATCAGGAATTTGCCGAGGCTGAGAACACGGAAGAGTTAGAAGAGTTCGTAGAGCAGATAGTTGACGAGTCTGATAGTGAAGACATTGAATCCGACTTTGATGAGTCGGCTGAGCATCAGGCTGAGTCCGAGATTGATATCTACGATCTGAGCGAAGAATCTGACGAGCAAGTGAAGCTGGATTCTGCTGCTGAGGTGGAAGCTGAAGAAGAATCCTTTGCTTTCGCCGGGGAAGAAGTTCAGGAAACTTATCAACCTGAATCAGAGGCTGATACAGAAGATAGTCAGGGCGTTGAAGCAGAAGATACCCATGACACTGACGAGGTAGCGGAAGAGAGCAACCACAGCCAGGCTGAAGAAGCAGAAGGGTTTGATGAGATTGTTGATTTTGAACTCGACACTGAAGTTGACTCCGAAGAGGAAGAAGATCAGCCCACAAATGAAGTGGATTTTGATATCGATGAATTTCTAGACGAAGATGAAGCAGTTGAAATGGAGGCTGTCACAGGGCAGGTCGAGGCAGGTGACGGACCGACAGATACTGGACAGGGCATTGATTTTGAACTCGACACGGAGGTCGATGAAGAGATTGAGGTTGATAGCGAAGCCGAAAACGAGGCCGAGACTACCGGGGTAGACTTTGACGGAGTTGAATATTCGTTAGAATCAGACAGCGAAGAAGTGGCACAGATCGATGTCGAGTCCGACGGAGATGGCGATACACATTCGGAGCTGGACCTTGATACCTTCGAGCTGGAGGAGCAAGAACCGTCAGAAGATTCGGATGTGGACGCTACTAAGGATGAAGATGTTGAATCCCTGGATTTTGATCTGGGCGGAGCGGATGACCAAGAGGGCGCCGATCTGGAGTCCGTCTCGGATTCAGAAGTAGAAACGTTTGATTTCGAACTGGGTGCCGAGGAAGATCAGGAATCTGAAGAGGCTGAAGTAACTGAAAAAGGATTGGAAGAAGCAGAAGAAGCAGAACAAGCTGCCGGAGATCCGGAAAGAGTCGAATTCGAGTTGACTACTGAGCCGGCGAGTGAAGAATCGCCCGAAAGTGAGCAGCTGGACGATGAGGAAGTCAGTAATCGGGAAGAAATTGAATTTGCTCCCGAAGACGAAATTGAAGCAAGCGAGCTGGACACAGCAGAATTTGAAGCCATAACAGACATTGAATCAGAACCTCAAGAAGAGTCTGATAGTGATATCGAGATTGAATTCGAATCTGATGCTGAAGAAGAGTCGATAAATGAAGCCGAAGAAGAGCCTGAAGCAGAAACAGAACCGGCTGCCGAGATTGGAATCGAATTAGAGGCGGCAGCTGAAGAAGGAGAAGGAGAAGACGAGCTGGAAGCTGCTACTGACGAAGAAATTGAAGTAGAACTAGAAGAGGAATCCGAACCGGAATCCGCAGATACAAAATTGTCCGATGCAGCGGCCAACGATTTAGGCCAGCTGGCAGCAAACGAAGAGCAAGCAGAAGCACTCGAATTGGTTAGTGAGGCAGCTGATCAAGATGAAATTGGCGAAGTGCTGGCACAGGACGAGGAAGCGGCAGGTTTGGAATCCGAGCTTGAAATGAGCGATCTCGACTTCCTATCGACAGAGACGGATTCAGCGATCGATGGTGCAGAACAGGAGGTCGATGTACTTTCTGATGATGATGAAGCTGCTACCAAGCTTGATCTTGCTTATGCCTATCAGAAGATGGGCGATGTTGATGGCGCCAAGGAAATCCTTGAGGAAGTGCTCAAGGAGGGGAATGACGCACAGGTAAGCGAAGCGAAGAATTTGATTGAGGCACTGCAGTAATAACTTCAAACCATCCACCTCAATACCGACAATAGCCGGGCAACAAGGCCCAGTATTAACTTCTTTTAAGACCCAATCCGGATGGATAGCCAACCTTCACAGGAGCGGCAGCTCTTTCGCACCGCATTAGAACTTGAATACGATGGCAGTTCTTACTGCGGCTGGCAACGTCAGTCGTCACCCGCGCTGACGTCTGTCCAGGGCGAGTTGGAGCAGGCTTTAAGCCGTATAGCTGATCGGCAGATTTCAGTCTTTTGTGCTGGTAGAACAGACAAGGGGGTTCACGCAAGCGGCCAGGTTGTGCACTTTGAGACGCTGGTGGACAGAGGGGAAAAGGCGTGGGTAGCAGGCACAAATAGCTTATTGCCGGCATCGATTCGGGTTAAATGGGCGCATAATGTGCCATTGGACTTTCACGCCCGATTCTCCGCGACTTCACGTCGTTATCTCTATCTTATTTACGAATCAAGAATTCGTTCCGCTCATTTCGATCGCTTTGCAACTCACGTTCCCCTCGAGCTCGATGTGGAAGCTATGCACAAGGCTGCTCAGTACCTTCTGGGAGAACAGGATTTCAGCGCCTTTCGAGCTGCGGGTTGCCAGTCCACTACTCCCTGGCGTTGCATTCACTGGTTGAAGGTTCTGCGAAAAAATCGATTTATCGTGGTAGATGTCCAGGCCAATGCTTTCCTGCAGCACATGGTTCGAAATATAGCCGGTATGCTGTTGGAAGTTGGTTTTGGTGCACAGCCAGCAAGCTGGGCGCAAGAGCTGTTAGAGAATCGAGACCGCACGGCAGGGGCAGTGACAGCACCCGCCAGAGGACTGTTCTTCGTCAAGGCAAATTACCCGGCGAGATACGATTTACCTGATAGCACTCTGAGCCCAATCTTTTTACAACCCTATCCATAGGCCGATTGGGCTAATTTTGCTAGAATGCCGCGCTTTTACCGGATTCTAAAACGCCTTGCCTCGATCTCGAATCAAAATCTGCGGAATAACCCGAGCTGAAGACGCCGGGCTGGCAGCCCAGCTGGGTGCGGACGCTATCGGGCTGAATTTTTATTCTAAAAGCCCAAGGGTAATAAATCCGCAGCAAATCGATGAAATCGTCGAAAACCTTCCCGCCTTTGTGACGGTGGTCGGGCTGTTTGTCGACCCACTCCGAGAGGACGTTGAAGCGGTGCTGGAATCTGGATTGGTTCACTGTCTGCAATTTCATGGTGATGAACCGTCATCATTTTGTGGCAGTTTCGGGGTACCGTTCATCAAGGCTGTCAGAGTAAAAAGTCTAGTTGAGACCCGGAGATATCTAGAACCTTTTCATGGAGCCTGCAGTGTTATATTGGACGCTTATGTTAAGGGTACAGCAGGTGGAACTGGTGAATCGTTTGACTGGTCGGTTGCCAGGGAGTTGGTGGACGATGGGCAAAATCCGATAATCCTGGCTGGCGGTCTGTGCCCTGATAACGTTGCACAGGCAATTGCTGCTGTGAAACCCTACGGTGTGGATGTAAGCAGTGGCGTCGAGATTGAGCCGGGCCGGAAAGACCCGGATAAGTTATCCCGTTTCTTTGCGGAAGTTAATGGCTGAATACGGGTAAAATCAGCTCTATAGAAGAGGATTTGTCAGGTGACAAACAAACAGGCAGTTGACACTACTATATTGCAACCAGATCCATTGGCGGGACCCGATGCGCTTGGTCATTTTGGGCCATATGGTGGCATGTTTGTCGGTGAAACACTGGTGGCAGCGGTTGAAGAGCTGGCCGCTGTGTATAAGAAGCTGGCTGCGGATCAGTCGTTCTGGCGAGAGTACAATGAGGATCTTAACCACTACGTGGGGAGGCCTTCACCTCTTTATTTTGCAAAGCGGCTGAGCGAAGCGGCTGGTGGTGCAGCGATTTATCTGAAGCGCGAAGATCTCAACCATACCGGTGCCCACAAGATAAATAACACGATCGGCCAGGCATTACTGGCCAAGCACATGGGTAAAACCCGACTGATAGCAGAAACAGGGGCGGGGCAGCATGGTGTTGCCAGCGCTACCGTTGCCGCCCGTCTAGGTTTCGAGTGCCATGTCTACATGGGGGCCGAAGATATCCAGCGGCAGGCGCCCAACGTTTACCGTATGAAATTGCTCGGGGCTGAGGTTATATCTGTTACGTCTGGCACCAGGACTTTGAAAGATGCCATGAATGAGGCGCTCAGAGACTGGGCGACCAATGTGGATTCAACTTACTACATGATTGGGACTGCCGCCGGTCCGCATCCTTATCCTCAAATGGTACGTGATTTCCAATGCGTGATTGGCCGAGAGGCGCGGCAGCAATGTCTGGATCAACTTGGCAAATTGCCAGATGCCTTGGTTGCTTGTGTCGGTGGGGGATCCAATGCTATCGGCCTTTTCCATCCGTTTTTACATGACGGCGATGTCGCCATGTATGGGGTCGAGGCTGGAGGTCTGGGGCTGCAGACCGGAAAACACGCTGCGCCCCTGAGTGATGGGCGGCCAGGTGTCCTGCACGGAAACAGAACATATCTGATGACCGATCCAGGAGGACAGATCCGGGAAACTCATTCTGTATCCGCAGGACTTGATTATCCGGGTGTCGGTCCGGAACACTCCTGGCTCAAGGATATTGAGCGAGTCAATTATGTCGATGCCACCGACATTGAAGCACTGCAGGCGTTTAGGGATTTGACCAGGCTGGAAGGGATCATTCCAGCGCTGGAGTCCAGTCATGCAGTGGCTTATGCCATGAAGCTTGCGAAAGAGCTGGGATCTGAACGCTCCCTGGTTGTGAACCTGTCCGGTCGAGGAGACAAGGATATTGACACGGTAGCTGCGATCGATGGGATTAAACTGTAAACAAGTCCATGAGCAGAATTGATACCATCGTTCAAGAAAGGCTGGCGGCAAACCAGAAAGTGCTGATTCCGTATCTGGTTGCTGGGGATCCGGACCTGGCTACGTCTCTTCGCCTCATGCATGCGCTGGTGGATGCAGGGGCGGATATCATAGAGCTGGGCGTGCCATTCAGCGACCCCTCTGCCGATGGAGAGGTGATACAGAAAGGCGCAGAACGGTCGCTTGCAAATGGAACTACGCTGCTTGAGGTGATTGAGCTGGTGGCTGCTTTTCGTCAACAGGACAAACGTACCCCGGTAGTTTTGATGGGCTATCTAAATCCTGTTGAAATCATGGGTTATGAAGAGTTCGTCGCTGCAGCCAGTGAGGCGGGTGTCGACGGCATACTCTTAGTCGATATGCCGCCAGTGGAATCCCTGGCGCTTGGCACTCTTCTGAAAGACGCGGGTATCGACCTGATTTTCCTGGTTGCGCCGACCACCAGTGAGGAACGCGCAAAATTGATAGCAGAGCGGTGTACCGGCTACCTTTACTATGTTTCATTGAAGGGGGTCACGGGGGCAGCTATCAGCGATTCTGAATCGATAGCAAAAAACGTAAACCTGCTCAGAACATATTCTAAAATACCTATCGTTATTGGATTTGGCATAAAGGACCCAGACAGTGCGGCTCGCATGGGGGCGTTAGCGGACGGTGTGGTAATCGGTAGCGCGCTGGTAGAAAAAATTGCGACGTTGGCTGGCCAGGCGGCAATAGATGATGCGGCCATAACGGAGAGAGTCGCACTTATCGCGAATACCAGAACAAGGTTGGATCAAGGCAGTTAGACTAATGGCAGTGCTCTGCTAAGGATGTTGTAAAAGATGAGCTGGATTAACAAGATACTTCCTTCAATATCCACTTCTTCGATCGGTGGCAAAAGCAAGGCTTCGGTTCCCGAGGGGATCTGGAAGAAATGCCCGCGCTGTGATGCAACCCTTTATCGCGGTGATCTCGAGCGCAATGCCGAGGTATGTCCCAAGTGTAACCATCATCTGCGTATTACTGCGCGGCGAAGGATCGAGCTGTTTCTGGATGAACAGGGACAGGAGGAATTGTTTTCGGATATTGAACCCGTGGATATCCTGAAGTTCAAGGATCTTAAGAAATACCGTGACCGATTGAGCTCGGCGCAGAAAAGCACTGGTGAGAAAGACGCATTGATAGTTTCCAGTGGATCCGTAGATGGCACCGAAATGGTAGTGGCCGCTTTCGAGTTTGGCTTTATCGGGGGTTCAATGGGTGCGGTGGTCGGGGAAAAGTTTGTCCAGGCAGTGAATACCTGTGTCACCAAGGGCTTGCCGCTGGTCTGTTTTTCAACTAGCGGTGGAGCAAGAATGCAAGAAGCCCTGGTGTCGCTCATGCAGATGGCAAAGACGGCGGCGGCACTGGCGAGGCTCAGGCAACACCGGCTGCCCTTCATATCTGTGCTGGTCGATCCAGTCTATGGTGGTGTCTCTGCCAGCCTGGCGATGATGGGAGATATCAATATCGCTGAACCCAATGCGCTGGTGGGATTTACCGGACCTGATGTGATCCGGCAGACGGTTCGCGTCAAGCTGCCAGAGGGATTCCAGCGCAGTGAATTCCTGCTGGAGCACGGTGCTATTGATATGATTGTGCACCGTAAACAGCTCCGCGAACGCATCGTCTCGCTGATCAGAAAATTGATGTTCGATCGTCATTCTGCCCCTGCACCTGAGCTCAATGAGGATGCAGAGCCAGACACGACCCCTGACCTCGAAAATTCCCCAGCGGTGGCTGAAACAGATGGTACTCAAGCAGGTCAAGTGACCGTTGATGATAGCAGCGAGGAACAGAAAGCGGCGGAACAGACAGGTACGGAGGGAGGTATTGAGGAAGGCTCGGAAGCAGCTGAGGGGGCGGATCAGGAATCTGCTGATGAGTCACAGACGCCTGACAGCGGAACCGCATCGGACAACGAGCCGGAAGGCGGCGTAGCGGCTGAGTTGGACAACGAAGATGCCCCGGAGTCAGACCCTGACGAACAAACACCTCAGCAGGATGTCGATTCTACTGGTAAGTCGAAGGACAAGTAGGCTGGCTATTCAAGATATTGGCGGGGTCTCGTCGCTCCGGATTCGCTATGGTGATGACTGAACCATGAATCTCAGCGCCTGGTTGCGTTATATCGAGTCATTGCACCCCAGCGAGATGGAGCTTGGTCTGGAGCGTGTACAGACGGTTGCGCAACGTCTTGAGCTGGATCTGGCTTGTTCCAAGGTGATCTCGGTAGCCGGCACCAATGGCAAGGGCTCCTGTGTCGCCGTTCTCGAAGGTTTGCTGCTTGCGCAGGGGCTCCGTGTTGGAGCCTATACTTCACCCCATCTACATCGCTTTAATGAACGAATCCGGGTGGCTGGCAAGGAAGTAACGGAGCAGCTCCTTTGTGACACTTTTTCCCGGATAGAGTCAGCTCGAGGTGAGACCCGTCTCACCTACTTTGAATTCGCAACCCTTGCTGCGCTTTGTGTGTTTCAGCAGGGCCAACTGGATGTGGTTGTTCTCGAAGTGGGTCTGGGTGGTCGCTTGGATGCGGTCAATATTATGGACTGTGATGTGGCTGTAGTCACCAGTATCGATCTGGATCACATGGAATGGCTTGGAGAAACAAGGGAGGCGATCGCCAGGGAAAAGGCTGGCATCATACGACCTGGAATGCCCCTGGTTTGTGCAGATCGCAATCCACCGATCACCCTGATGGAAGCAGCTGAAAAATCGTCGGCACCTGTTAGCCTTATTGGCTGTGACTTCGATTCCTGCCTTGATGGTGACAAGCTCTGGAACTGGAAAGGAATGGACAAAGCGCATTCGCCGATCAGTCTCAGTCAACTGAAGAATCCCGTATTGCACATTGATATTGTTGCAGCGGCACTGCAGGTGCTGTCGCTTCTCGGATTATTGCAGGACGAAACGGTTATTCGAGAAGCTATCGCTGAAATTGACCTGGCAGGCCGTTTTGATCAGCGGTTCGACAGCAGCAGATCCCGGCACGTCTTGTTTGATGTTGCGCATAATCCCGCTGCTGCACGCTTGCTGGCGAACCGCTTGCTGAAGCTGAAAACCAGTCACACGCAGGGCGCCAGGATCATTCTGGTACTCGCTTTGATGGCCGATAAGGATGTAGTTGGATTCACGCAGGCCTTAGCTTCAGCGGTTGACATCTGGTATATTGCGCAGGTGGATCAAAAACGCTGCATGGCGGCTTCTGTGCTCGCAGTAACGGTTGCACAAAGCGTGGATTCAGCAGATCCACTAGTCTTTGAAAATGCGCTGGATGCCTATCAGGCTGCTTGTGCTGCCTGCGGCCCTGAAGACATTGTTGTAGTAACGGGATCGTTTTACATAGTGGCGGAAATACTGAACTTCCTCGAGAATTGATTCGGCCATCCACTTCGATAAACTGCTCGATTGCTGGTTTGACGTTTATAGAACGAATGTCACAAATATATGCACTGAGACATCAAAGATACCTGGAGGCTCGATGAATCAGGGTACTAAACAACGTGTCGTAGGCGCTGTGGTACTTCTTGCTCTGGCCCTGATTTTTCTACCGCTAGTACTTGATGGTGATGGCAATTACGAGCCAACTATCAATAGCCGTATACCCGATACCCCCGTTGTTAATTTTATGCCTGAACCCGCACCCGAACGCCCCGCAATTGATGCTGACAGGTTTCAACAGGCGCAGACAGTTATTGAGCCGCAAACTGCGGTACCCGTCGATAATCCTGCTGTAATAGAACCTGCACAACAGCCCGAACAAATTGCCCTGGAATCCCAGCAAGACACGGCAGCACCGGCTCTTGACGAGCGCTCCCTCCCTGTGGGATGGAGCGTCAGATTAGGTATTTTTTCCAGTTCTACAAATGCAGTGAATCTGACCCAACGATTACTGGATGCCGGGTATCGGGCGTACAGCCAGGAGATACAGGGTGCGCAGGGAATAGTAACGGGTGTTTTTGTCGGCCCGCAGGTGGAACGGGCTGCAGCAAATCTCTTGAAGGACCAGTTGCAGGATGAGTTTCAACTGGCTGGTCTGGTAGTGCGGTTTGAGGTGGATCCCTTACCGTAGTAATTAGCCCAGCACTTGATGGGCAGTAACAAACCTGCGAGGTTGATAGTGGATCAGCTGGCCAGCTTTAATTGGATTGATATCGTTATCTCGGTAGTCATGGTACTGTCGTGTCTGTTTGGCCTGTGGCGGGGTTTGGTGAAGGAAGTGCTCTCACTAGTGACCTGGGTCGCAGCACTTATAGTCGCCAGAGTGTACAGTGACGATTTCGCGCCATCTTTAGCGTCTACGTTCGAGGGCGAAACTACCAGGCTGGTGGCAGCATTCGCTTTGCTGTTTCTGGCTACCCTCATTGCTGGCGCCCTGATTAACCACTTAATGGCCAAGCTGATCTCTTTCGCTGGTCTGGCGTTGACAGATCGTCTGCTAGGCGCAATGTTCGGGCTGGCCAGAGGTGGGCTGATAGTTATGTTGGGGATTTTCGTCGCAGGGAGTTTTTTTTCAGAATCATTGGACTGGCAACAGTCTCGTCTGATTCCCTACGGCCGGGAGGCCATTGAATGGTCTCGGATATTTATCGACGACTTGTCCGAAACCGACGAGCTGGTCGAAACATCAACGCCTGACAGCGTTCTGCAATGATAATCCGTTAGCAATCTCGGGGTGTAAAACATGTGTGGTCTGGTAGGGGTAGTGGTTGATTCTGATGCGGGCGTCTGTCTTTATGACACGCTTACTGTTCTACAACACCGAGGTCAGGATGCAGCCGGGATCATGACCAGTGACAATGGTAAATTGAATTTGCGAAAAGACAATGGTCTTGTGAAAGATGTATTCCGGACCCGACATATGCGCCGGTTAACCGGACAGATGGGGATAGGTCATGTTCGCTACCCGACTGCCGGCAGTTCAAGCCCGGCATTGGCACAACCCTTTTATGTAAACTCACCCTATGGCCTGGCGCTTGCTCATAACGGTAATCTGACCAACACAACAGAGCTGGTTCGAGAGCTGTTCAACGACGACCTGCGACATATCAATACAGATTCTGACTCAGAAGTCCTGCTCAATGTGTTTGCTCATGAACTGCAGCAAGCTGGCAGGGTAGTTCCCACGCCTGACGACATTTTCGCGGCTATAAGTGGTGTGCATGCCCGTTGTCGAGGTGGGTTCGCAGCAGTAATGATGATTGCCGGATATGGCATAGTTGGTTTTCGTGATCGCAACGGTATAAGGCCTCTGGTATTCGGCAGTCGCAAAACGGGCAAAAAGACCGAGTACATGATTGCATCAGAAAGTGTTGCGCTGGATTCCCAGGGCTTCGAAATTGAGCGTGACGTTGCACCTGGCGAAGCAGTTTATATAGATGTCGATGGAAATCTGCACTCCAGGGTTTGTACGGAGCAAGGCAATTTCACCCCCTGCATTTTCGAACATGTTTACTTTGCACGGCCAGATTCGTTGATGGACAGTATTTCCGTTTACAAAGCCCGTTTGCGCATGGGAGAGAAATTGGCTGAAAAGGTCAATCGACTGCGACCGGATCATGATATAGATGTGGTGATACCCATTCCAGATACCAGCCGTACTTCAGCGCTTGAACTGGCGAATAGGTTAGGTATCAAGTACCGCGAAGGATTCGTTAAAAATCGCTATATTGGCCGGACATTTATTATGCCGGGGCAAAGCCAGCGGCGGAAATCTGTACGTCAGAAACTCAACGCGATAGAGCTGGAATTCAAAGATAAAAATGTACTCCTGGTAGATGATTCCATAGTGCGGGGCACGACCTGCAAACAGATTATTCAAATGGCACGAGATGCTGGCGCCAATAAGGTGTATTTCGCTTCAGCAGCGCCAGCTATTCGTTATCCGAATGTGTATGGCATCGACATGCCCGCTGCCAGTGAACTCATAGCAAATGGAAAGACTGAGAAGCAGGTGGAGGAAATGATCGGTGCCGACTGGCTCGTTTACCAGGACCTGGATGATTTGATCGAGTCAGCACGGGAAGGGAATCCGGCGATTACTCAATATGAGTGCAGTGTATTTAACGGCGAATATGTTACCGGTGATGTCGATGAAATGTATTTGAAGCGACTGGAAATTGCCAGAAATGATGATGCCAAGGCACAGAAGAAAAATTCCAGTGTCAACAAGGAGCAGAATTTGATTGCTGATCTTCAGGATTAGATCGGTTGGACAGGGCAGGGAGTCAATATGCTAACGATGAATACGGACCACAAATTGCCAGGTAGCAATAACAGTCAGAGCGTCACATTTGAGAGCAAGGTAGACACGGCAGTCGCGGAAATCAGCAAGGCCCTGCTGGGCAAGGAGCAGCAGATAAGGCTGGCATTGTGTTGCATGTTTTCTGGTGGGCACCTGTTGATCGAAGACCTGCCGGGCATGGGGAAAACAACTCTGTCCCACGCCCTCGCTCAAGCCTTTGGCCTGGCTTACAACCGAATTCAGTTTACCAGCGATTTGTTGCCCGCCGATATTCTTGGGGTTTCCATTTTCGACCAGCCCAAGGGCGAATTCACGTTTCATCCGGGCCCTATATTCAGTCAGCTGATTCTGGCCGATGAGATTAACCGTACCACGCCAAAAACCCAGAGCGCTTTGCTGGAAGCCATGGAGGAAGGGCAGGTTACCGCTGAAGGGGAAACCAGGGCGCTGCCGGAGCCATTTTTCGTTATTGCCACTCAAAATCCCGTCACACTGTCTGGAACTTTCCCGCTTCCGGAATCACAACTTGACCGGTTTCTGATGCGGCTTCACCTCGGATATCCCCACCAACAGGCGGAGCGTGAGCTGCTGGTCAGAGACGGTACCATAGACCGCAACGAGAGCATTAGCCGGTGCCTGTCGGCCGAGGACATTCAAGAGTTCCGTGAGTTGTCAGTCAAAGTGCACTGCAGCGATTCGTTGCTGGACTATGTGCAACGGCTGATTGCCTATACCAGGAACAAAGAAGACTTTCATTTTGGGCTGTCACCACGTGGCAGTCTGGCATTGATGCGGGCTGCCAAGACCTGGGCGCTGATGGAGGGACGTGATCATGTAATTCCAGAAGATGTCCAGGCCGTTCTGCCGGCAGTCGTTGAACATCGGCTACGTGCCATAACCGATGAGGACGGGCACACGGGTGCCTCATTGGCTCAACGATTACTTACTGATGTCGATGTAATCGAATAAGCTGTTCGGTCATTTCGAACAAAGTACTCGGAAGGGATAGTGGCGCGTTGCTATGGAAAAATCGAAGCCGGATTCCTGGGTAACAAAAAAGATCGAAGCCTGGTCAGAAAAACGTAACCCTTCTGGCAAGCAGGCAATTCTTAATCGCAAGAACATTCTGATTCTGCCTACATCGCAGGGAATGCTGTTCGTTGTGGCTGCTTTAGTTGTCTTGATTGCCGCGATTAATTACGAAAACAGCCTTGCGTTCGGTCTTGCATTCATGATGGTGAGCCTGTTTCTGGTTTCCATGTTTCATGGCTTCAACAATCTCAACGGCCTCGAGCTTTCAGCGAGACCTTCCAGTCCGGTTTTCTGCGGTGAAGATGCAGCTTTTCAAATCTTGCTGAATGGTGAAGGCAGCAGGAAGCATGAAGCGCTGGAGTTTTATTTTCGTGGTTCGACATCCAGTCATGCAGGGCTGGGTCAGTATCGTCAGGAACAGGTGGCGGTATTCTGTGCGACCGAGAAGCGTGGGGAATGCACCGCGCCGAAGCTGTATGTGCGCAGTCGATTTCCAACTGGCCTGTTTAAAACCTGGTCTGTTGTTAATCTGCAGATGCATTGCCTGGTCTATCCCAAGCCCATTGCGGTGCCGATCAAGCAGTTTCTTGACAGTGGAAGTAATGCTGACGAATCCGCGCTGGTTCGCAGCGGTACGGAAGATTTCTACGGCTTCCGCAGCTTTACCCCGGGCGATTCCTTGAAGCAGGTAGCCTGGAAAAATGTTGCCCGTGGACAGGGTATGCTGGTCAAGCAGTTCGTTGACTATATCGATGAACGTTTGTGGCTGGATTGGGATATGTTCTTTGGCTTCAATCAGGAAGAGCGGCTGTCACGACTCTGTTTCTGTGTGCTGCAACTGGGAGGATCGGATGCTACATACGGGCTGAAACTTCCCGGGCTTGAGATTACGCCTCATTCCGGCAAGCAGCACAAACTTAAAGTATTGCAAGCGCTCGCCCTGTACAAACTGCCTGCCGGTAAACCGATTGCCGAAAGTTCCGGGAGCGACTAGAGAATGGAAATCACTTATCAGATTCCCCGCCAAAGCCTGATCTGGGTGCTGATCTCGGTGGTAATGGCGCTCGCCCCCCATGCACTGCGTTTACCTGTCTGGATAAGTCTCGTCGCCGTAGCATGTATTGGTTGGCGCATTCTGATTTTTCTCGGCAAGCAGGATTACCCCGGCAAAACAACCAGGATCCTGGTGGTACTGCTAATCGTTCTCGGTTCGGCCACTCAGCTTCGCTCACTGGATATCGGGCTCGATGTTGCTACCAGTCTGTTGGCTCTGGGATTTATTTTTAAGCTGGTGGAAATGCAAAGTAAGCGTGATATCTACGTGGTTCTGTCCCTGGGATTTGTCATGGCACTGGTTTCCTTGTTGTATTCCCAGAGCATGCTGACCACGATGTATATTACCTTGATGGTAATTGTCATCATGGGAGGAATGGTGTCGCTCAATCGTGCCAGTTCCGACGGGGAGGGGATGGGCACCCTGGGGATTGCGGTGCGAATTACAGCCCAGAGCCTGCCATTGATGATTGTCTTGTTTATGGTGTTTCCGCGAATCGGGCCATTGTGGGCAGTGCCGACCCAGTCCATGGCATCCACTGGCGTTTCTGATGAGATGTCTCCGGGTGATATAAGCCAGCTGGCACAATCCGGAGATCTTGCTTTTCGGGTTACTTTTGAGGATGGTCCGCCGCCATTGCACCAGAATCTGTACTGGCGCGGATTGGTTCTGGACTATTTCGACGGTGTTACCTGGCGCCGTCAGGGACGTTCGGTGCTTTCGGCAGCGGCAGCGAATGCGCCGGTGGAAATTGGTTATGAGAACAGAGTCAATGTGGCTGGCCAGCCACTAACTTATAACGTCATTCTCGAGCCGAGTCAGCAGCGCTGGATTTATGGTCTTCACCTGGCTGAACCCCTGACAATTGGCCTGTCGAGAGGGCGCAATTATGAGCTGCTGAACCGAACCGTGGTTGGTCAGCGGTTCAGTTACAATTTGCGCTCCTTCCTGGATAGTCAGACCGATATGTTGTTGCTGGACAGTGCTCGACGACGCTCATTATCTCTGCCGGAAGGAGGCAATCCGCAAAGTCGAGAGTTGGCCCGATCATTACGGGCTGGAGTGGCCAGCGACCGCGACTATCTGTATACCGTCCTGGCGCTGTTCCAACAGCAGTTTTCCTATACCCTGAGTCCACCTTTGCTGGGGGAAAACAGGGTGGATGACTTTCTGTTCAGCACACGTGCCGGTTATTGTGAACACTACGCCAGCGCCTTTACCTTTATGATGCGGGCGGCAGGTGTGCCTGCCCGGGTCGTAGTTGGCTATCAGGGAGGTGAGTACAACCGTTTTGAAGATTACATGATGGTTTATCAGTACAACGCCCACGCCTGGAGCGAGGTATGGCTTGCGGGAGAGGGCTGGGTGCGTGTCGATCCCACTTCCATCGTGGCACCAGAACGAATTTCGGACGGTGTCGAGGCGGCCCTGGGAGATGACCCGGCATTTATGAACGAATCCCGTTTTTCGCTGGCAAGATTCCGCAATGCCGGTTGGCTCAACACCCTGCGCTTAAGGCTGGATGCCATTGAGTACGACTGGAACAGGCGTGTAGTCAGCTATGGTGGAGATAGCCAGTTGCGACTGTTTGAAGAATGGTTTGGAGTGGCTACCCGCAACAAGGTTTTTACGGTTCTGCTACTGACTGTTTCACTGGCACTGATATTTGTTGCTCTGATAACCATACGCAAGATCCCCGGGAAACGTGGCCGTGAAGTGGACCGGTTGTACCACCAATATTGTGGGCATCTGGGTAGAATTGGTTTGCAAAGGAAGCCGGGCGAGGGTCCGATGGACTACCTGCATCGAGTTGCAGAGCAGCGTCCCGACATTACTGAGTCTCTTGAGCAGGTTACCAGGCTCTACATGGAAATTGCTTATAAACCACAGGAACAGACCAGAACGAACGCGCGACCGGTACAGCAGGAATTGCGACAGGCTATTCGTGAGCTTCGAAGCCGCCTTGCTAACAGCACAAACTAGCTGCCTGCAAGCTTTGCCGCGTGGCCTTGCTGTTCAAGATATCGCTTGATAGTGTCCCGGTGATTTCCCTGGACTTCGATACAGCCGTTGCTTACGGTTCCCCCACTTCCGCACTGTTTTTTCAGGGTAGACGCAAGCAGTTGCAGTTCCATTGGGCGAAGCGGCAAATCGCGGATTACCGAAACCTCTTTCCCGCCTCGGCCTTTCCGTTCCAGCCAAATTGTAGCTGCCTTGCCTGTGCCCGCCGGTGGATTATCGATACTGCACTGACAATCGTTCTTCGGATGCCCGCAGCCAGGACACAGGCGACCGGATTTGGTTGAGTAAACAGGGCGTGAAGTCTTCACCTTTAAACCTTGTTGGAGCAAGGATCAGGTGCGATAGAGTGGTGGCAGGGCATACGCTTCGGCACGCCTGATTTCCCTGCGCGTTAGCTTGTTGCGCTTGCGCATCTCGGCCAGTTCAGCCTGTGCTTCAGATGTGTCTAGCGTTGCGGATTGATCTGTATTGAACAATGCCGCTTGAACCTGCAGGCACAATGCGTTTAGTCGGCTTCCGTCCGAAAGACGCAAGATGTCATCCATGGTGCGTACTTTTTCCGGTGCGTAATAGTGGGAGGTCCAGGTTATCAGGGCTGTTCGAATTTCTGACGGATCGCCGCTCTGCAAGGCTTTCTGAAGAGCGCCAAATGCCACATTTTCATTATTCTCCGGTCGACGCTTGTCTGCCAATTGGTTCAGATAGGCCCGAAGCATTGCCAAGGGGTCAATGTTGAAGCCGCGTATTACCAGCAGATAAATACTTGTTAGTACGATCATTACCGCGGCGGCTATGAATATATTGAACCAGATAACAGGAATGTTGATCAGGGTGTTTTGATTTTGTTCATCGAGCATGCTCTGGTCGAGCACAGGGGCAAGTGATTCTGCTTCCGGCCCATCCCCGTCGTCTGCTATCAGCTGTTCGGCCGGCACATCGCCTGCAATGGTAGCTATTGTAAGTCGGGATGGTGCAATGGTAGTGAATCGCACCTCATCGCTGTTGATGTCCCACCAGGGTACAGAAAGCGGGGGAATTTCTACGCTTCCTGCCTGGGTAGGCACGATAGACGTTGTTTCCACTCGAGTGCCAACTATTCGGCCTTCTACAAAGGTGCGTTCAATTTCAGCAGGCTCGGGATAGAGGTTGGCGCCTGCGATTTCTTCCGGACTGAAAGGCGGTAGCACCGCGCCGTCAAGGCCTTCAGCTACCATGGTAATCGTACGGGTAATTGTTTCACCGACCTGTAGATCACTGATATCGCGGTCCCAGCTTTCTTCCAGTGTGACACTGGAGGCAGGCAACCAGACGGCTTCGTCTTGCGCAGCTGCAGGGCGTTCCTTGACGTCGATAGTCATGCCTTCGATGTAGGCAGTTACCCGTTGTGTGTTCAGGTTCCGGAATACAAAATTGCTGGAGCCGTCGGTCACTTCACCACGAAACAGGATATCGGGAATTTCGAGTGGTCCGCTGCGTTGCGGGAAAATGACATAACGCATTTCATAGACGCCAAAGCGCACCCCGTCGACCAGACGCTCATACTGGTTTGGTGAGCCGATCAGCTGAATTACAGTCTCTGGCATATCCAGTTCTGTGAACTGGGGATTACGAATACCGCTGATGGTGTAAAAAAGCCGGATGGTGAACAGCAGTTGCTCCTGCACGTAGACCGACTCTTTGTTGACTTCTGTTTCCAGGAACAGGTCGTTGTTACCCTGATTCGAATTCGGTCCCTGGTCGATTACAGTGAGCGTAATCGAATCGGTCAGCACGCCTCCTATATCGAGAGGGGGTATCTCAATTTGACCCTCACGGGTTGGGAACAGGGTGATGATGTAGTCTATCCAGGACTCTACCTGGTTATTGATGCTACGGATCTGACTGGAAGTACGAGACGCCAGGACGTCAAAGTCTTCTCGTAGCGGTGACAGGTCCAGTTGCACGTTCTGTTGTTGACGGTACACCCGGATAGTCAGTTCTACGGTGTCACCGCGTGCTACCTCGGTACGATCAACACTGATTTCCACTTCCTGCCCAAATCCTGACAAAGGCAGTAATAAAAGCAGGCTTAACAGGAGATGTTTCAGTCTTACCATATCTGATCACCGGATTGCAGGTTGTTGGCGGTGCCGTTCAGCTGACGCTGGCGATATTGGTAGCGAAATTTGCGTTGTAACAATTCACCAGGATCATCTTCGATACGTCTCAGCCATTGTTCCAGTGACTGCTGCTCTTCGAATTCCTCGTTGCTTTCCTCGCTGGGGGTGTTCTGTTCACTGTTGCTCTCTGAGCCTTCCTGCTCCTCAGGCTGTTGCTGTTGTTGCTGCTGTTGCTCCTGGTCCTGGTTGCCTTCCTGGCTCTCCTGTTCCTGCTGCTCGCTGTTTTCCTGATCCTGCTGTTCCTGTTCTGATCCTTGCTGCTGTTGTTGATCGTCGCTGCTTTCCCCTTCCGACTCACCTTCCTGGCTTTCCTGTTCCTGAAGCAGTTGTTCTATAATGTCCTTGTTGTAAATGGCATCTTCATGATCTGGTTGCAACTCGATAGCCAGATCATAGGCGGCAATTGCTTCCGGGTAATTGCCGGCCAGCGCCAGAGCATTTGCCCGATTATAATGTCCGTCAGCGGAGTCATCGGCACTGAAAGCTGCAATCGCAGCTTCGTAGTTCTCCGACCGGTATAAAGCTGTACCCTGCCATGTTGAGGTTTCAAATAAGACGGCAGCGTCTTCGTAGTTTTCCGCTTCCATAGCCTCAGCACCCTGTTGGTCCTTTGTTTGCCACAGATCGCGCCACTCCCAGGCCTGGGCCTGTCTGCTTGGTGTGAGGGTGCCCGTCACGGTAAGCAGCAGCATGACGCTGAACAGCCAGCCGCGGCGAAAGCTCAATGCAGCGATCGGAACGACCAGAATCAGTAACCAGGGCCCGGCTTCATACCAGATGTCGAACTCCTCCTCGACTTCACTGAGGTTCTCGTCGAAAAATGGTGAGTCAGCCAGCAGAAAATTGATGTCTGCGTTGGATAGTTGAATATCGTGATAGCGGCCGCCGCTGCGGTTAGCCAGCGACTGCAAAACATTGCGATTCAGTTGGGGAACAACTACTTCTCCACTGGCGTCAGTGAGGAAACCTCCATCACTGGTTCGGATCGGGGCGCCTTCCTCGGTGCCAATCCCCATTACCAACAGTTCATAGGCGGTATTGCTTATCTGTTCAGCCAGTGTCTGCTCTTCCGCAAATCCGGCTATCCCGTCGGTCATTAACAAAATTCGGCCGCGCGTAGCCTCTACGTCATCCAGCAGAGAAATAGCAATTTCCAGCGCGGAACCAGGGTTACTGCCGAACAGTGGCATGATATTCGGGCTGAGTGATGGGACCAATGCCGAGATTGTTACTGTATCGTCGGTAAGAGGCGTCACAGCGTGGGCGTCTCCCGCATAGACCACCAATGCGGTTTGTCCTTCTTCGCGCAGTTGCAGAATGTCTCGCAATTTGCGCTTGGCCAGGTCAAGCCTGTTAGGTACATGATCGGGAGCAAACATGGACAGGGAAAGATCCATGACAATGACCAGGGCGTCTTCTCTTTTCTGGACTGGCTGAGGTAATTTTTCCCAGACCGGTCCGGCCAAAGCAACAATGGTCAGCAGCCAGGCTGCGCTCAGCAAGGCCAAAGGAGTGCTCTGTGCCGCGCTCTTGCTGCTGTCGAGCAGGAACGGGAGCAGGCTTTTGTCGATGGCTTTATCCCAGGCGGTAACCGAGCTGTTGATGCGCCACAGTGCCAGGAGGAATACCAGGCAGGGAATGAGCCCCAGTAACCAGAGTGGACGCAGGAAATGAAACTCCTGCAGATTAGGGATGATCAAATCCATTAGCTGCTGCTCCCGACGCCTGCGCCTTCCACCTCAGCATCGTCCGGCACCTGCCTCTCGCGCCCCAGCAATGATGCCCAGGGGATAGATGCGGCGGCCAGAATGAAACTGATCAGCAGGGCAGCGCCCAGTGGCCAGTAGAACAAAATCTTGGTGGGGCGATAGGTTTGTTCATCCTGCTCAATAGTTTCCAGACGATCCAGCTCTTCATAGATTTCTACCAGGTCATTGACGTCCCTGGCACGGAAATAGCGCCCGCCGGTAGACTCAGCGATCTGGGTCAAGGTTTCCTCGTCGAGTTCTGCCGACGGATTCACCGAACGGGAGCCGAAAAATGTGCGCTGTACTACCTGATCGGCGCCAATCCCTATGGTGTATATCTTGATATTCTCTGTTTCAGCCAGCTGTCCGGCCTGCACCGGCGAAACGGATCCGGCGTTGTTTACACCGTCAGTGAGTAAGACCAGGACTCTACTGTTCTCCGGTCGATTGCGCAGATGCTTGACGCTCAGGCCGATAGAATCACCTATCGCGGTTGCTGATTCTTCGATGATGCCGATTTCAGCTTCCTCTAAAAGAGTGCCTACAGTATCGCGGTCGAACGTCAGTGGGGCTTGTACGTAGGCGTGGGCTGCAAACAGGATCAGTCCCAGGCGATCGCCTTCGCGACGTTCAACGAAATCGCTGACTACCGCTTTAACAACATCGATGCGAGAGACCTGGCGATTGCCTACCACCATGTCCTGGGCTTCCATGCTCCCGGAAATGTCTACCGCCAGCATCAGGTCTCGCCCGGTAGATGGCAGTTCCACTGGATCGCCCAGCCATTGGGGGCGTGTCGCGGCCAGTACCACCAGCAGCCAGATCAGGGTGCAGCAGATCAGATTCAACAGGCGGCCGCTGGCAATGGTTTCGCTGTCGGATTGCAGGCGCGTCAGTTTTTCGAAAAACGGGACAAATAGAGACGCGTCCTGGCGCGGCGCACGGGCCATCAGCTTGTAGACAAGCCAGGGAAGGGGGAGTGCCAGAAACGCTAGGGGCCAGGTAAATTCAAGCATAATGGATTACTCAGGCGCTCAATTTCGGGGAATTTTCGGATCCCGATCGGTTCATATACAGGCTTACGATCCAGCGTTCGCCAAACTGATGCAGCTGTTCTACATCGATATCACAATGAGTCTTGAAGCGACCTTCTTCCAGGGCCCCGGCAATCTCATCGGTCAACAAGGAAGACTCCCCTTTTTCCCGGATAAAATCAACCCAGGCACGCCCGCCAAGACTGGCAATATTTTGTCGCGGGAAGTGCCACAGAGCTACCCGTCGCAGAACCGCGTTGAAGTTGTTAAGAAAAGTCAGCCGGGCCTGGTTTAGCAGCTCCGGATCGCTGCTTTGCTGATTCTCAAAGGCATTGTAGGCATTGTCCAGTTCCTGTAACGCAAAGGCACAGATCTGACGTTGCTTTCTCGCCTCAAGCGCTTTGAATGTCAGCCAGGCCAGCAGAGCGATAACCATCAGTGCCAATAGCCACCAGCCAGGCGCCGGTGGCCAGAAGGGTACCGGTCCGGGCATGTGAATGTCGGCCAATTGCTCTAGTAGCTCTGCACTATCCATTTTCTTATCTGCTCGACCACAAGTTGATTGGTCTTTAGGCGGAGTAACGGAATCTGCAGGTTATCCAGCTCATCCGTGATAGCTGTCATGCGTTCCTGAAACTGCTCCTTGTATCGTTCCCGGATTTTACCGTTAAAGGTATTCAGTGCGCCTTTGCGTCGGCCATCGGTAATGCTGTAGAAGCCGGGAACCGGAAGGACTTCCTCCAGCGGGTCGGAAACGAATACGCAAATGACGTTATTGTGGCGCGACAGCTGGTACAGGTACTGCAGCGCCCGCTCATTGAGTGTCGCAAAATCTGAGATGATGTAGAGCGTGCTGCCAGGTTTGGTGATGCGACGAATCTGGCCAAGAGCATACGCAAGCCCCGGCTCAAAATTGGGGTCGATGGCTTCTTCCTGGCCCTCGCCGCGATCCTGCAGGCGCTGATTGTACTGATAAATATGGTTCATCAGGTGCATGGCAGAGCGCCTGCTGCGTCGGGGCCTGACCAGGTTGGCTTTGCGGTCAGAGTAAACCAGTCCGCCTACGCGGTCACCATTGTCGATGGCCATCCAGCAGAACAGGGCTGCTACCTGGGCAGCTATTACCGATTTAAAGGCCACCTGACTGCCAAAAAACATATTGCTGGTCTGGTCGGTGGCGATGATGACCGGCCTTTCCCGTTCTTCCCTGAATACCTTGGTAAAGGGACGGTTGGTGCGGGCAGTAACGCGCCAGTCTATCAGGCGGATATCGTCGCCTTGCGCGTAGGGCCTGAATTCTTCGAAATCAATGCCGCGTCCTCGCATTTTTGACAGGTGAAGCCCTGATATTCCTGCTATCGAGCGCGAATGGGCGACGTATTCCAGGGATTTGGCCGCATACCGCTGCACCAGCAGTTGTTCCAGTTCCACTACTGCGCCTTTGCACTGGTAGCGGCTCTGATACGGGTCCAGTTGCATTGCCATGGGCATGATGATAAAGGGGCCCTGGATTTACGCAGTAGGAACGCGTTCGCGGATAGTTTCCAGGACCTTGTCGGGGGTAACGCCGCTTGCTTCCGCTTCGAAGCTCAATAAAACCCTGTGACGCAGTGCGTCAAACATGACTTCCTGGACGTCATCTGGACTGACAAAGTCGCGGCCTTGTATCCAGGAGTGGGCCCGGGCGCAGCGATCTAACGAGATAGTACCTCGCGGACTGGCGCCGTATTCCAGCCATTTCACGAGGTCGTCCCCGTACAGTTCAGGTTTTCGAGTCGCCATGATCAACTGGATTATGTACTCCTCGACGGCGGGAGCCATGTGCATGGACAGAATTTCCTGGCGTGCCTCGAACAGATCGGATTGGCCAATTACATTGGGAGGCGCCGGTACTTTATTCTGTGCTTCGTTCCTGACCAGGTGCAGTATGTCGCGTTCGGCTTCAACTGCCGGATAGTCGATGGTGACGTGCATCAGGAAGCGGTCAAGCTGCGCTTCCGGGAGAGGATAGGTTCCTTCCTGTTCAATGGGATTCTGCGTTGCCATGACCATGAACAAGGGTGGCAGAGTGAAAGATTCGCGGCCGACACTGACCTGGTGTTCCCCCATTGCTTCCAGCAAAGCCGACTGCACTTTTGCAGGCGCACGGTTAATCTCGTCTGCCAGTACCAGGTTATGAAAGATCGGACCCTGCTGGAACCGGAACGAGCCGTCTTCCGGACGGAATACTTCGGTACCTGTGATGTCACTGGGGAGCAGGTCGGGGGTAAACTGGATACGGTGGAAATCTCCCTCGACGGCCCTGGACAAGTCCTTGATAGCTTTGGTTTTTGCCAGTCCCGGTGCACCTTCCACGAGTAGGTGACCATCTGCTAACAGAGCTATCAACAAGCGGTCCAGCAGCTTTTCCTGGCCGATAATCTGGTGTGAGAGCCAGGTTTTCAGCTCTGTTATCATTGCGTGGTGACTCATATTATTGTTCTCGATCTTTCAAAGCGGGCTACATAAAGCGAAGTCACGGATTTTAAACGTTTTTAGGGCGATGTCTAGGGAGACTTTGTGTCGCTTGGTAGCGTCTACCTGGCGAGTAAGCCTTGCAGGCAGGCGCAATTGCCAAGCTAATGAAGAAGAATGAATGCCAGTGATAATCTTTTATACTACTGTCGGTTGCCACCTTTGCGAACAGGCCGAAGAGTTTCTGAGGCACATGGACCGGGAGGCTGAACTGGACTGGGAAGTGCAGGATATCGCCGATGATCCTGTCCTGGTGGAGCGCTACGGAATACGCATCCCCGTGTTGCGGCGAACGGACGACAGCTCTGAGTTGGGCTGGCCGTTCGATTTTGAGCAGCTGCGAGTTTTTCTCAGTGGTATTATTTGAGCGCCAGGTGTCACTAACAATCGCAACAGAAACATCTCGCCGGTCGTTGCTAGGTCAGTTCTCGGGCAGTCCAAACAGTTGACGAGCATTTGCAGCAGTGCTGGCTGCCAGAATTCTTTTATCAATTCCTGTGCAGCGTGAAACCATGTCAAGAACCTCGATCAGATACTTGGGTTCGTTGCGCCGGGATTGTGGGGCAGGTTTCAGGCTTCGCGGCAACAGGTAGGGTGCGTCAGTTTCCAGCAGCAGGCGTTCCAGAGGGATTTCCGTCACCAGTTCCTGCAACTCCCTGCCTCGTCGTTCGTCACAGATCCAGCCGGTAATACCTACGTACATGTCGAGGTCCAGATAGTCATACAACGCTTGCTTTGTATCAGTAAAGCAGTGCACTACGCCACCAGGCAAATTATCGCGGAAACTCTTGAGGATCGCATGGAAACGGTCATGTGCATCTCTCTGATGCAGGAAAACCGGCTTCTGGAGTTCGCAGGCGATCTCCAGTTGACGGGCAAAAGCCTTTTCCTGGACGTTACGAGGCGAGAAGTCCCGATTGAAATCAAGCCCGGTCTCGCCAATGGCAACAACATGGGGCAGCTGACCGTACTGACGCACAGCCTGTTCAGCATCGCTGGTATATTCGTTGGCGACATGAGGGTGGAAGCCAGCAGTGAGGGTCAGGTAGTCCGGATATTGAGTATGAAGTTCGCTGGCTGCCTGGATTGATTCGAGGTCGGTACCGGTGACGATAATGTGTGTAACACCGGCTCCGCGGGCCTGTTTCAGAACCGTGTCCAGATCATGCCTGAATGAACTATGGCTAAGGTTGGCCCCGATGTCGATGAGGGAAAGGTCTGTACTGCTCATAGGCGTGCTACTGTAACCAGCGACAAACTGAAGCTCAAGGTATTAGCGCGGCACGCTTCATGGGTTCGTCCCTCCTGCGTCGCCCTTGGAAATCGAGATGTATGGAAAATGTTGGCGTGATAGCAGATAATACGCGGCTGTCTTTTAGCTCTGGATTTGGCTGGAGACCACGCCAGGCGAGGCCTGTCGGGCAACGTTGTGTTTTAGTGGCGCTTGTCAATGGCTCGGAACATTGTCTACGGCGCCTGGCATCAACGCCCGACAGACCCCCGCAGAGCAGTTCCACAATTAATCAGAGGTTCCTTATATGGATATAGCCTTGGACAAGAAAGCACTCAACTGGGCTGAGCTCGGCTTTCAGTATAGAAAAACAGATTATCGATTTACCGCTACTCATCGTGACGGGAAGTGGTCAGATGGTGAATTGGTGCAATCCGAGGTTATCTCAATTCATGAAGGTGCACCGGCTCTGCACTATGCTCAGCAGTGCTTTGAGGGTTTGAAGGCGCAGACTGCACCCGACGGTCGGGTCTTGCTGTTTCGACCGGGTCTGAACAGCGAACGGATGAAAGAAGCTGCTTCCAGGCTGTTGATGCCCGAAGTGCCCCAGGAATTGTTTATCAAGGCTATAGAGGAAACGGTCAGGGCAAATTACGCCTGGATACCTCCGCATGGCTCGGGCGCTTCCTTGTACATCCGGCCGCTACTGATAGGTGTCGGTGAAAACCTCGGGCTGCGACCCGCGGAAAGCTTTGAGTTCCGTGTTTTTGTATCGCCTGTTGGACCGTATTACTCCAGCAACGGTCTGGCAGTGATTTCTCTGGCCGTATCTGATATTGACCGGGCTGCTCCCCACGGCACTGGCAACTGCAAGGTGGGTGCGAACTATGCGGGGGGGCTGCTGGCCACCCGGGAGGCGCAGTCAAAAGGGGCCAACGAGGCGCTATATCTGGATGCGGCCGAACGACGCTTCATCGACGAAGCGGGTTCTGCCAACATCATTGTTTCAATGACTGGCAAGCGCTTTGTCACGCCAAAATCTGACGCAGTGCTGCCGAGTATCACCCGGCGATCGCTGATGATTCTTGCCGAAGATCGTCTCAAGCTGAAAACCGAATGGCGACCAATCGATCTGCGAGCTGAATTGACAGATTTCGAAGAGATTGCTGCCTGTGGGACTGCTGCTGTCCTGTCCCCGGTAGGTAAGATCTGGTTCGATAATGAATGGCATACTTTTTATGACAATGGTCAGTCTGTCGGACCCGTGATGCAGGAACTTTACGATCTTCTAGTGGGAATTCAGCGAGGTGAATTGGAAGATCCTTACGGCTGGATTCACGAAGTCAAAATCTAATCGCCGGACACAATCCTGAAAACTAAAGCTTGACCGATACAGGTTGAGCCCTTATATATGTGCGCTTTGTAAAATTCCCGAAGCACTCTCAAGCAGCAAAGGAAGCGAAGTCCCAAATGTCAAAATCCCTGGTCATCGTCGAGTCGCCTGCCAAGGCTAAGACTATCAACAAGTATCTGGGACCGGAATTTGTCGTTAAATCCAGCGTTGGACATATCAGGGACCTGCCCACTTCCGGAAGCGGAAACAAGGTTGACCCGAAAGCCCGTGCTGCAGCCGCGGCAGCCACTCGAAAGTTGAGTGCCGAAGAAAAGGTCGCTCATAAAAAGCGTAAAAACAAGCAGCAGCTGGTCAGTCGTATGGGTATCGATCCTGAACATGGCTGGCGTGCGAATTATCAGATTTTACCGGGGAAAGAAAAAGTTGTCAGCGAGCTGAAGAAGCTGGCAAAGAACGCGGACAAGATCTATCTCGCAACTGACCTTGATCGTGAGGGAGAGGCCATCGCCTGGCATTTGAAAGAGGCGATAGGCGGAGACTCCGACCGTTTCAAGCGCGTGGTATTCAATGAAATTACCAAGCGAGCGATACAGGACGCATTTTCCGAGCCGGGTGAGCTTGATATGCGCTACGTGGAGGCACAACAGGCCAGACGTTTTCTAGACCGGGTAGTTGGCTTCATGGTGTCGCCGCTACTGTGGGCCAAAGTAGCGCGTGGTTTGTCAGCTGGACGTGTACAGTCGGTTGCCGTGCGCCTGGTGGTAGAGCGGGAACAGGAAATTCGGGCGTTTATCCCAGAAGAGTACTGGGAGGTGTTTGCCGATCTCGAATCGGCGGAGCAGGACAAATTACGTTGTCAGGTGGTCAGGCAACAGGGCAACAATTTCCGGCCCAACAGCAAAGAACAAACCGATCAGGCGCTAGCCGTACTGGAACAGGCCAGTTATCAGATCAGTCAGCGCGATGATAAGCCTACCTCATCAAAACCTCGCCCACCGTTGATCACATCCACACTGCAACAGGCTGCCAGCACGCGACTTGGTTTTGGTGTGAAGAAAACCATGATGATGGCCCAACGTCTTTACGAGGCTGGTTATATCACCTACATGCGAACGGATGCCACGCATCTCAGTGATGATGCAATTGCCATGGCGCGGGACTATATCAAGACTCAGTTTGGCGATCGATATCTACCGGCCGAACCGGTTCGCTACAGTTCCAAGGAAGGCGCACAGGAGGCACACGAAGCGATTCGACCTACAGATGCGAAGATCCGGGCGGAGCAGTTACAAAACATGGAGCAGGACGCCGTTCGTCTTTACACCTTGATCTGGCAGTTTTTTCTGGCCTGCCAGATGCCGCGAGCAGAGTACCTCAGTTCCACGCTTACCATTGCTGCTGCAGATTTCGAATTACGCGCCAAGGGGCGCATCATGAAGTTTGATGGCTACCTGCGTGTCATGCCCGGCAAGGAAGAAGACGTCGTGTTGCCGGCTCTGGAAGTAGGTGACAAGCTGCAGTTGCAGAAACTGGACCCCAATCAGAATTTCACCAAGCCGCCGCCGCGGTTTACAGAGGCTAGCCTGGTAAAAGAGCTCGAGAAGAGAGATATAGGCAGACCATCAACCTATGCTTCGATAATTTCGACCATCCAGGATCGTGGTTACGTAAAGCTGGAGAGCAAGCGCTTCCATGCATTAAAAATGGGCGACATCGTTTCAGAACGATTGATCGAAAGCTTTTCAGAATTGATGAGCTATGATTTTACCGCGCGCATGGAAGACTCGCTGGACGATGTGGCAACTGGTAAGCGTGAGTGGAAAGAATTGCTCGATGATTTCTATGGCGGCTTTGTTCAGCAGCTGGAAAAAGCCGGATCGGAGCAAGGGGGGATGCGAACCAACGATCCTACCGATACCGATATCGCCTGTCCCAAATGTGGCCGTAATATGCAGATCCGTACAGCCTCCACGGGGGTATTTCTAGGTTGCTCAGGGTATTCATTGCCACCCAAAGAACGCTGCAAGTCGACTATCAATCTGACGCCCGGTGATGATGCTATTCGCACGGACAATATCGAAGAAGCGGAGGCACAGGAAAACGTTCAGTTGCGCCACAGGCATCGCTGTAAGATCTGTGCTACCACCATGGAACCCTATCTGATCGACGAAACGCGCAGATTGCATGTCTGTGGCAACAACCCCGACTGCCCGGGGTTTGAGGTAGAGAAGGGTGCTTTCAAAATAAGGGGTTATGACGGACCTGTTATCGAGTGTGACAAGTGTGAGTCTGAGATGCAGTTGAAGACCGGTCGTTTCGGAAAGTACTTTGGCTGTACGAATGAGTCCTGCAGCAATACCCGTAAACTGTTGAGAAGTGGGCAGCCGGCACCGCCAAAAATGGATCCTGTGCCGATGCCTGAATTATCCTGTGAAACCGTGGAAGATCACTACATTTTACGTGATGGCGCATCCGGTTTATTTCTGGCCGCCAGTAAGTTTCCGCGAAACCGGGAAACTCGCGCACCCCTGGTAGAAGAACTGATCCCACACAGGAACGAAATTGATCCGAAGTACGCATTCCTGATGGATGCCCCAACGAAAGATGATCAGGGCAACAAGACTGTTGTTCGCTTCAGCCGGAAGAGTGCTGAGCAGTATGTCCAGTCAGAAGCGGATAAGAAAGCAACGGGTTGGAAGGCGTTCTACAAGGATGGCAAATGGGTTGTCAGTAAGCCAGAAAAGAAAACAGCTGGCAGGAAGAAAACCAAAAAGTAGACAGTCGCTAGTCTCTCCCGCAGTAGCACTCCGCGTGGTTCGAATTTCCTGCTTACAGTTGTCGTCGAATAACGCCGACGCTTACTCCTTCGATATCAAACGGCTGGCTGCGCAAATCTACCTCTATCGGATCGAAATCAGGATTCTCGGCTACCAGGTTAATGCGATGTTTGCTGCGGGTGGTTTGCAGTCGTTTGACCGTGACGTCTTCACCCAGTCGCGCAACAATGATGTCGCCGTTGTTGGCCCGGGTGGTTTTGTGAACTACCAGCAGATCACCTTCATAGATGCCAGCGTCAACCATACTGGTGCCTTTAACTGTCAGCAGGTAATCAGCACTGGGGGTAAACATGTCTGGCGGGATGTTGCAGTAATCGGCAATTGATTCTTCGGCCAGGATAGGGCTGCCGGCGGCAACCTGTCCGATGATGGGTAGACCAAGCTGCTCACTGATGGGCAGACGAATGCCTCTCGAAGTTCCCGGCAGCATTTCGATCGCACCTTTGCGGGCCAGCGCCCGCAGATGTTCTTCTGCGGCATTGGGCGATTTGAAGCCCATTTTCTCCGCGATTTCCGAGCGGGTAGGTGGAAATCCGGTTTCGCTGAGGTATTCCTTAATGAAATCCAGTATCTCTTCCTGTCTGGAGGTCAGTTTAATCATCTCGTGGCACCAGGATAAGTGTATAACTGTAATTATATACAGTTATCTGCCGCTCAACAAATATCTTTACCGTGCCAGCAACTGGAGGCTGGGGACTACATCAGCTGAAAATCATCGCCAAGGTCGAACAGGTCGGGTTCAACTTCTGCCAGTGGGCCTGACCAGTTTTCAGGAACCATGGGCTGATCGTTGTAAATACCATCTTCTTTATTGAGTTCGTAAGGGGTGCGCCAGTCTTCGGGAGCCTCGGCGGGCAGGAGAGGGAGCTGCTGCCAGGTTGCCAGATCGTACTCACCCACCTCGCCATCGACATGCTGGTATTCGATGGTCCCGCTTTCCTCATCTATAGCCACCACTTCGAAAATTGAACCGGACGCCAGGTCCTGGTACCAGGCCGAAATTTCAGCTGCCAGATGATTCATTATCCACACTCCTGTCGGTGGGCTGCGGTGCAAGTGGCGCAATAGTTTGCGTCGACAAATTCCTGTATAAAACTCCTCGGTAACACTCCTCAAAACAACAGCCGGCTCCATGCCGGGCTATAGGAACTTATACGCCTGTTGTCCACTCTGAATCAAGGAAAAAATTTTGCTGGGTACTGTTGTTTTGATCTGGCTTCGGCATCTGTGATAATTGATGTAACTGAAGTGTGGGAAACAGAAAAACCATGAGCGGACATGAAAAACTGGGCGTCCTGATGCTCGATGTGCAGGGCTTACAGTTAAGCAGTGAGGATCGGGAAGTCCTTGTGCACCCTCAAGTGGGTGGTGTTATCCTCGGCCTTTACGGGCGCAATTATTCCTCGCTGTCGCAACTGCAGGAGCTGGTTGAATCGATCAGGGAATGTAACGAAAATCTGTTGCTGGCGGTGGATCAGGAAGGCGGCCGGGTGCAGCGATTTCAACAGGATTTCACCCGCTTACCGCCGATGCATGTTTTTGGTGAAGCTTATGACCGGGAGCCTGAACAGGCAGTCAAACTCGCTAGTGCCTGTGGCTGGTTGATGGCAGCAGAAGTGTTGAGCTGCGGTCTGGATATCAGCTTTGCTCCGGTCCTCGACCTTTACCGCAGTGATAGCCGCATCATCGCTGACCGTGCATTCTCTGATCGTCCGACAGCTGTTGTGGAGCTGGCTCAGGCCTTCGTGGCAGGAATGCACGAGGCCGGTATGAAGGCTACTGGCAAGCATTTCCCGGGCCATGGTTCTGTGATAGAAGACTCGCATGTAGAGTTGCCGGTGGACGACCGCTCACTGGAGCAATTGCTGGCAGCTGATTTATTGCCTTTTGTCCGTTGTACCGATGACCTTGATGCTATCATGCCTGGGCACGTGGTTTATCCGCAGGTGGACCGGCATTGTGCTGCGCTTTCACAAGTCTGGCTACAGGACATTCTGCGACAACAACTGGGTTATTCCGGGGTTATTTTCAGTGATGATTTGACTATGGCGGCCGCCGAATCGGCGGGTGGTGTGGTGCAGCGAGCCGAACTGGCACTGCAGGCTGGCTGCGATATGATCCTGGTGTGCAACAATCGACCGCAAGCACTTGAAGTAATCGACTGGCTGGATTCCAGTGCTTATGCTTCCAGCGACAAACTGATCGCCTTGCAGGGCAGGAACAGGCAAAGTCGTGATCATCTCAGAAAGACTGAACAGTGGCAGCGCGCCAGCACACTAATCGGCGAATTGGTGTCTACGGGAGAATAGCGTGGAAGACTTGTTAAACGATTTATTCGGTATTCAGAGTATGCAGGATCTTGGCTGGGGCTGGCAGATCTTTGTGATCGTCTTCCTGACGCTGGTGATCCGTTCCATCGCTCTGCGTGTGCTTAAAACTCTTGGGCGACATTTTCAACGTACTGCCAACATCTGGGATGATGCGCTCTTTAACGCTGCCCGGCCTGCTGTCAGTTGGTTTATCCTGATCATGGGTTTGTGTTTCGCCGCTGATGCAGCCAATAACAATATCGAAACTGCGATCCTGTCGGAACGCAATATCGATCTGGTTCGCCAGCTTACTGTTATTCTGCTGGCGATGTTTTTTGCCAGCCGTTTTGTGTCACAGGCGGAAACCGCCAAGCTTGCAGAGCTGAAAACCAGTCCGTCTGATTCCGGTAAGCTGGATGCAACCACGATAACTGCCTTGGCCAAGCTGTTAAGGCTTTCTGTCGTGATCTCGGCCGCACTGATTGCTTTGCCTACGCTCGGGATCGAAATTACCGCGCTGCTCGCTGCAGGCGGCGTTGGGGGACTGGCCATCGGTTTTGCTGCCCAGGATCTGCTTTCCAATTTCTTCGGCGGCTTGATGATCTATCTGGATCGTCCGTTTGACATCGGCGACTGGATACGATCGCCTGATCGGGAAATAGAAGGAACCGTCGAAAATATTGGCTGGCGACTGACCATTGTGCGTACCTTCGACAAACGACCCCTGTATATTCCTAACTCGGTGTTTACCACGCTGGCGCTGGAAAATCCGTCACGTATGACAAATCGTAGGATCTACGAAAACATCGGTATCCGCTATGCCGACGCCGACAAGATGGACGGGATAATACGAGACGTGAAAGAAATGCTGCAGAACCACAAGGAAATCGACAAATCCCAGACCTTAATTGTCAACTTCAATAAGTATGCGACATCGTCCCTGGATTTCTTCGTTTATAGCTTTACCCGGACTACCAATTGGGTAAAGTTTCATGAGATCAAACAGGATGTACTGCTCAAAATTATCGAGATTGTCCATTCCCACGATGCAGATTTTGCGTTCCCAACCACTACGCTGGATGGTATCCAGCAGCTGGTTGCGAATCTTCCTGAAGGCACGGAGCAGTGCGCTTGACCCCTGAACAGATAAAGGAGGTCTGGGCCCGATCCCGTTGTCTTTACAGCGAGGTGGAAGTGGAATCCGCACTGGACCGTATGGCTGGTGCGATTAGCAAGCAACTGGCGGATACCAATCCAATTCTCATGTGCGTCATGCAGGGCGGTCTTATTGTGACCGGCAAGCTGGCAGCACGTCTGCCATTCGTACTGCAGCTTGATTATCTGCACGCTACCCGCTACCGAGATCAAACCAGTGGGGCAGATCTACAATGGAAAAGCAGACCGACCCTGGATTTGCAGAACCGGATTGTAGTGCTGGTGGATGATATTCTCGACGAGGGAGAGACTTTGTTTCAGGTGCGCAAGTTTTGCCTTGACCAGGGAAGCGCCGAAGTTTACTGTGCGGTATTGATCGATAAACAGCACGACCGAAAGTCCGCACCGATCAAGGCGGATTTTGTCGGACTGCAGGCTGCCGACCATTACCTGTTTGGCTACGGGATGGACTACAAGGGATATCTGCGGAACGCTGCCGGTATTTTTGCTATTGACGATGCCGATTTATAAATTGTCTTCATTGGATTTCAATCAGTCTCGGTAAGCTGGTAAAGAGCAGGGCGGTTCGCACTGGTCTTGGTTCCATCTGTTCGAATAGTTCTCTATAAATTAATAACTGATCGGTATGTAACCGGCATTGCTGGTCGATGAATGCATCAATATCGATGCCGTTGTCAGGGCTTGTCGTTTTGTAATCGATAATCCAGCGCGTTCCTTCGCTATCTATAAAAGTTCTGTCTACAATAAAGTGCTGAAGCCGGCCGGCGACTGTTCTGCTAATGGCTGCTTCGGTCCTGCTGTCTTGCAGGCCAGACTCGAACAGCCATGCACACTGGTTGTCATCCAGGCATTTTCTCAGGGTCGACTGTATTGAGTTCAGCGTATCATCGAGCACTGCAGGGTCGAAAATCAAAGGTTCAAGCTGGCGTCGCCAGTAGCTTTGTAGATTAGCCATGGACGTTTTTTCGTTGAGCAATTGAGGATATGCGACCAGATTCTCCAGTGCCTGGTGAATCAGTGTGCCGATCTTTGCCTTTAGCTCTCGCTCCTCATCATCCTGAGGGCCATCGTCTTGCGCCTCAGCGGAAAGCTCGTTGTCATCTGGCAAACCAGGTTCGATAAAGCCCAGCTCTTCTTCAGAAAGTCTCAATGGTGTTGTGAAGCGTTGAACAGGGGTTACCACCGACAGCCCATGGGAATGCTGTGCTGGTGTCTGAGCAGGTTGGAGCGTTTCGTCTAATTGTTCTAACGCCAGAATCTGGCTGTGCTGATTGCCCAGCTCCTGGAGTCGCGGCCAGATGTACTGGAGCAGGCTTCCTTTCCTGGGTGTTGCCTCACCAGCTTTGTTCCTGACCAGTACTGAAGTAAGGTGTGCTGTTTTGCGGGCTCTGGTGGTGGCGATGTAGAGGAGCCGCACGTCTTCGAATTCAGCTTTTCGTTTTTCTTCGAACCGCAACAAATTGTAAAGGGGGTCGTCATCGGCTCCGGAGGGTGAAAGGGCTGCGATGAAGAGCCTGGGTTCGCCGTGTTGATTGAGCCGTTCGTGCCACTGCAGCAGTGACTTGTCGCTGCTGCGGGAGTCGGCGCCGAGAGCTGGCAGAATCACATGATCAAACTCCAGTCCTTTGGCTTTGTGCATGGTCAACAGGTGCACTGCGCTGGTTTCATCAGCGCGAGCTTGGGACGGAATGAAAGCAGTGGCCACCTTATCAGCGAAATCATGGTAGTCCCGCACAGTACCACCGCTTTCATGCTTTCTCAGCAGCTCCAGGTAATACGCAACGCTATCCTGCTCTGCCTCATTTTTCGCCAGTGCCGCTCCACGTAACAATGTCCAGGCGGACTCAATTACCTGGTGCAGGCTGTATTGATTATGCATGGCCAGTGCATAGCTGAGCACCCTGGAGAAATCGGCAAGCCGTGCCAGACCGTCTGCAGTCAGCTCCGGTATTTCCAGCGCCTTCTGTAGCGCAGACCAAATGGTTCCGTCTTCGGCCGCCGCAGCCAGAGCATGCAGGTCTGCCAGGGACAGGCCGCACCAGGGGGCACGCAATATAGCTAGCCAGGCGATTCTGTCACCGAGGTTAATGATTGCGCGAGTCAGGCTTTGCAGGTCATCGATGACCGGCAGACTATCCAGTTTGTCGATATCAGTAGCCTGCCAGCGAATTCCGGCCTCTCGCAGTTCCGGTATCAGTTCGGAAAGATGTGAACGGTTTCTGACAAGTATCGCTATTGAGGCGTCGGGGTCGTCATGTTGCAGCATTTGAACGCGAACAGCGATTCGTCTGGCTTCTACCCTTAGCGCCAGGGGTTTCTCGTCCTGCTCACAACTGATCAGTTCTGTGGTCACTCCCTGATCTGCGATGGCCGAGTTGTGAGCGATTGACCGGGTATAGGGAACAGCCCCGCGCGATGAATTTGCCCGGGCAGGAAAGATTTCGCTGAAAACGTCATTTACCCATTGCACTATATTGGACTGTGAACGGAAGTTGCTTTGCAGCACCAGCGGATGCAGCTGTACATGGCCGATTCCTTCTTCCCTGACGTTGAGGTAAATTCCGACATTGGCGTTGCGAAAACCGTAAACCGATTGCATGGCATCGCCCACCAGGAACAAGGTGCGGCCATCGTCAGGTTCCCAGCCCGCAGTCAGTTGCCGAAGCAGATCGCTTTGCATTTTCGACGTGTCTTGAAACTCGTCAACCAGGATATGCTTAATTCGGTGATCCAGTGCCAGTGCCAGATCGGTTGGTTCTTGTTCAGAGCCCAGCGCTTCGAGAGCGGCTGCCGAGACCTGAACGTGATCAACGAGCTTCAGGTTTCGGAAGGACAGTTGTAATTGCGCACTGAGATTACGAAGAATCCTCGCCAGGGCTGTCAGGAAATCCCATTGCTTCTCTTCCAGTGCTGGATTCGGTAACAGTCTCAGATAAGCAAGTGCCTGTCTGAGCTCCTGTTGTTCCAATAGCTGTTCCAACAGGGCGGCCCACTGCACTTTACGCTGTTTGCAAATCGCGGTCAGTTGCTTATCGCTTTCCACCGAGCTCGGAAAACCATCTCGCTTATCGATCCTGGATCGCCAACTGGCATCCGTTTTGGTTAAAAGGATGGCTTCCAGCAGCAACCAGTAGGCTATTGAATCGGGCTCGCAATCAGGTAACGTTGACAGTGGTTGATAGTCCTCGATAAAGCGGTGATGGGTTTGGGGTAAATGGCTGGCGGCATGGTTCAGGAGTACAACCAGTTCGTCCTGGTGCTCGGCCAGTTGTTCATGCACTTCTTCGAGCGATTCCCGAATCAGTTCTTCCAGTGAGAACTGTAAATACTCTTTATCGATACCCTTGGTCGAAGGGATGTCGAGAACATAAAGCAGCCATTGATCACGGTTTCTTAGCAGCTTGCTGAGTAACTTTTCAACAAGGGACACATCGTTATCCAGATGAGTCAAAAGTTGCTCGATATCAGCGGCAAGCTCCCCATCGTCGTTTAAAGCTGCCAGGGTGTTGGAAATCGCCAGATCAAAACAGAGCTGAACATCATCGCTAACGTTGGGAGAACTGCCAAGTTGAGAGAGCAGGGGGATGCGACTGGCCAGGTTGAAACAAAAACTGTCGATGGTCTGTATTTTAAGTCGGCCAGGATTCTTAAGGATATTCCAGTGACATTGTTCGGCCCGCTGCAACGCAGCATGAGCTATCTTGTAGCGGTGTTTTTCCAACGGACTGTCGAATACCGGTGCGGGTCCGGCAACAGCAGCGCTTTGCAAGGCCCTGATGATCCGATCCTTCATTTCGCTTGCTGCTTTGCGGGTAAATGTTATGGCTAGCACTTCTTCGGGCTCGTCGCAAATGCTGAGCAGACTGAGGTAACGCAAACTGAGCAGTTCGGTCTTCCCGGAGCCGGCGGGTGCTTGCACGATAAACGAGCCGTCGACATCCAGTGCCAATTCGCGATGCTGCTGATCAGGTAGCGCGCCCATCAATGGTAGTCCTCGTCGCCATCTGCATACTGCTGTAGTGGCTCTATTTGTCTGATCCTGCACAATGGTTGCAGCTTGCATGTGTCACAGGTTTTTTTGCCGTTAGCCGGGTCTACCCGCGCCACACCATGGACAAATTCATTTGCCAGATCATCTATTTTAGTTTGCCAGTCGGTAGTCAACGCCGACCAATCAGAGTCGAATTCCCTGCGACTGCTGACCGACTTTACGTCGAGGTGAAAGTTTTCTTCCTTGGCCAGTCCGTGGAACTGGACATTCCCGGTGCTGATTTGAGCGATAACGAGAGAATCAGCTGTCTCTGCAAGGCTCTCAGAAACAGCGCAGAAGTAGAGTGGTAATTGCAGGTTATCCGGACGCTCATCGGTCAGTCTGCTGACTGCCGGCACATACTTGCCGGTTTTGTAGTCGATGATAGCCAGGCTTTGATTCTCGAGCCGGTCAATGCGATCGATTTTGAGATTTATCTGTAGTGAATTGCGTTGCCAGCTTAGCGATTTTTCAGTATCTAACACCTGGTAATCCTTGCGTTGTTTTTCCAGTACCAGGTAGTCATCAAGTAGCCGGTGAATTCGTTGTCGCTCGATAGCCTCGAATCGGGGCGTCATCAGGTCGGGTCTTCTTTGGGAAAGATAGTCGGTGGCTATTTCAGAGCACTGTGACACCAGGTCATGGACCTGCATGGCTGACAACTGATTGAGTTGCCGGGAGTCGGTGATCCTTGAAAAAAGATTCTCCAGTGCGATATGGATAGCGGTTCCGCGGTTCCTTGCACTGAGCCCGTTGGTGAAATGTTCGAGCTCTCGTGACTGCAATCTGTGATTGGCGAATGCCCGAAACGGGCAACGTGACTGATCGCTGAGTATGAGTTGTCCGCCGCCTGGTCGCTCGTTGTTGTGCAACTCTACGGCTTGCTCATCATTAAAAAGTCCCAGTTTCAAGCTCTCAAAATTTGAGTTCGCCAGGCTGTTCAATGGCTGATGGGCGCCCGCAGGTTCAACGGTATCCTGGAATCCTTCGATCAGGCTGCTGGGTCGAAAATTCTCATCTCCGTCGGCAAGGTGATAGCTGGCATGAAGCTCTCCGTTAGTGGAATGACTAATTATTTTAAACGCAGCCTCCGCCAGTTGTAGCTGAACTTCACTGTGACTCCCGGGGATGCCGGCTTGCCGCTGCAGTTTGTGGGCCAGAAAGGGAGAAGGACTGGGTGGTTCCGGCTGGAACTGATCACTGAAGCCGAGGAACCAGGTGTGACTGAATTCCAGTCCCGTTGCATCGGTTAGTCGGTAGAGCGAGATGGCTTTGTTTGGATCAAAGGGAAGTGGAACAACGGTTTTCTGGCACAGTCCGCGTAATCTGGACAATGCTGTGCTGCGAATAATTCTGCCAGCCGCTGGCTGGTGATTTGAAAAGCAATCAATAACCTTCTGCCAGCTAGTCAGCAGAGCCTGGTGTGCTTTTGTGTGGCTGGGGTGGAGAGCAGGCCAGCCCAGCATCTTCAACTGTTCGCTAAACAGTTGTACCCACTCGCCGGGCATTAATCCGGCCCTTTGGGCACGGGTCTGGTTGATCAGTTCCAGTAAAACTTGTTTCAGTATTGGACAGTAGTAAGGGTTTTTTTCCCTGCTCATGATCTGCAGCAGCTGGGAAGTATTACAGCGGGTGCCGAGGTTTTCCCGAATATAGTGTTCCAGTTTAATCCGCGCCTCCAGTTCCTCCGAGTAACCCAGCAGGTTCGGTGACTGCAGAAGATGACAGAAATCTGCACTGTTCTGAACTGGATTGGCCAGATTCAGCAGCAGCATCGCATCGCTGATAAGTTTGTGTTCCAAAATAGCGCTGTTAAAAGATATGCCGTTGACTAGCGCTCGATCAGCATCCAGATTTGCAAAGGCGACAGGATTGAAGGTGTCCCTCAACAGGCGCTCGGTAAGGAACTGACTCTTGTGTTCATCGGCAACGATTATCGCGATGTGTGCGTTAGGTTGATTGGTCAACAGTTGTTCAGCCCATTGTATGCACGCACGGATTTCAGATTCGCTATCAGGAAAGGTGTGACAAACAACTGCAGGATTACTGCTCTGATCAGCAGTTTGTATGTAGTGCGTGTCCCAATCTGACATCAGAATCTGCAGAAGCTTAAGATAAAGCGGAGGTGGCTGATAAAAATTAAGCGCTACAATGTTGTCCGGAAATTCGATAGAACCTCTGGAAAACTCCTGGATTAGCAGGTGAGTCGCGTCTGCCAGGCTGATCAGTTGTTGGTCCTGACAGTGCTTGCTAAAAAGTCGGCACCATTTGGCAAAAAGTTTCAGTTCCGCAATGCCGGAAGCGGAAGGAGTATTCTGCGGGTCGCTACCGTCGTCTAGCCAGAGTCGATACAGTTGGTAGGCCTGTTGCGCAGACGCGGCTGTTTCCTCGATGTTGAGAAGGGCAGTATCCTGCTGGTCCTGTTCAACGATATCTACCCATAGCAGGGATTCTTCCAGGCTGTCTAACAGTTTCAATCCGAAAAAAGGTGATTGGCCCTTGCTTGCCAGACTTTGCCATTGGTTTTTCAGCCAGATATCAATGGCATTGATGTCCGGGGTTAACCAGCATTCAGCGCTGGAGTATTCTGCGTAACTACAAAGCAGGGCATCTCGAATTCGCTGGTTTGGAACCAGAATAGTGTATTCATCGGTAAAAAAGTCTTGCAGCGAGTCTATGTTGAATCGGGTGATCATTTTCAAGGGCTAATCTTTGCTATAGTCCAATCGTGAGGCCCAGAACAGAAATTCCTCACTATTGCCTCTGAACACGATGCGGTGTTGCTTCTTCTCCAGTTGATATTCATACATAGGGTCGTAATAGTGCCGCAGCAGCTTCTCGATCCAGACCTGGTGGTAGCTACTGTCATGGTTTTGGAAATGTTGACGTAATGCCTCCGTCAGGTCTCGCTGCAGGCTACTATACAGTTCCGACCCGAGTCGGCGTTGTATTCGCTGCAGGCTTCCCAATAGGTATTCACTAAACCTGGTTTCCGCGTTTGACGGGTCTTCCTGAGAGAAGTCACTGAAGTTCATTTCAATATAAGCTCGCAATACCGTTTCGACTCGAAAGGCTAAAGATTCTTCAATAACGGCCACCGGAGACTGCTTCATGCGGGTGAACAAGTCTACCGGCAGTGACAGGCTGCCGATAGCGTGGCTTTCATCTTCCAGAATCACTCGGCTGTACTGCTCGAATGGAAGGCGTAAAAAAGCAATGGCCAGGGAAATCTCGAAATTGATCTGGCCAGGCTGTGGCTTGACGCGGCGACCAAACGCTGAACCCCGGTGGTTTGCCAGGCCTTCCAGATCAATGCTTGGCGATAGTTGGTTCAGTAGCCTGGTTTTGGCGCAACCGGTTTTACCGGCAACCAGTAGAAAATCACAGGAGATGCATGCCTCGCCTAGTGTGTTTAGCAAATAGCGACGCATGGATTTGTAGCCGCCGGCAATTCGAGGGATCTCAATACCGGCGTCCGCCAGCCATGCCTGAGTAGTTCGGGAACGCAGTCCTCCGCGAAAACAGAACAGCAGGGCATCGGGGTGCTGACGGACAAAGCCTACCCATTGATCAAGTCTTTGCTGCCGGAGTTCACCACTAATCAGTTGTTCACCCAGCTGGATAGCTGCCTGTTGCCCAGCCTCACGAAACCTTAAGCCCACCTGTTGGCGTTCATCGTCATCCAGCAATGGGAGGTTTACCGCGGCTGGAAAGCTGCCTTTGCTGAATTCGATGGGCGCCCTGGTATCAATCAATGGTGTATTGTTTAACAACACATCTCGATAGGCTTCGGCGGGGATAATTTCAGGCATGCACGTTCTTGAGACCAGATGCTTATTGTCTAATGGCCGGATCAGCCTTGAATCAGTCAAAGCTGGCAACCGGGTTAAACAATGCATTGTATAAGCACTCCAGCCTTCAGACGAGTTGAATGTTGCTGCCGTCAGGTAAGTAACCCGTATCGATCTGCAAGTGGACATGGCTTTCATTGCATCGTCGAGCGCAATATCATGGTGGATCATTCCGGTCTGTCAATGGAGTAGGCGTGTCTGATTCGCGCGATGAAGCCAGCATTACTGGTGCGGAAGGTTCTGTTCAAAAATCTCAGGAACATGAGGGGCGGGTAGATCCGCTAGCGCTGTCGAAACATATCAAGCAGCCCGGCGAGGCACCCGTACACCTCTGGAATCCGCCTTACTGCGGGGAATTGGATATGCGAATTGCCCGTGATGGTACCTGGTATCATGAGGGTCGACCTGTTCGCCGTGACGCATTGGTTAAACTTTTTTCCTCGGTATTGAAACGAGAAGATGAAAGGTATTACCTGGTAACTCCTGTTGAGAAAGTAGGAATCCAGGTTGATGACTGTCCCTATGTTGCACGAACGGTTGAAATTACCGGCAACGGTACAGATCAGCAGGTGCTTTTTACTCTCAACACAGATCAACGGGTGCTGGTTGATGAGCAGCACTATTTAACGGTTGGGTATAGCACTGGCTCGGACGAACCACATCCAACCGTGCATGTGAGGAACGGATTGTTTGCCTTGCTGTCTCGCAGTGTTTTCTACCAGCTGGTCGACCTGGCAGAATCCCGTCAGGAGCAACAGAAAATCAAGCTGGGGATCTGGAGTGCCGGACAGTTTTTTGAACTGGGCAATGTTGATCCCTGAAGTGCCGAAAGCGTAAGCGGCCTGGTTGACCTGTGAGAGTAAAAGCGGCAATATATGCGCCTTTTTTCGGGACCTCCAGGCTCATGGAAGCAGCGCGGAGGTCAGATAATCCATTCAATTCAAGCTTCAATTAAAGCTTAGTTACGGAGAATCCATGAAGGTTCTTGTGGCAGTAAAGCGCGTTGTGGACGCGTACGTTAAGGTCCGGGTTAAGTCGGACAATAGTGGTGTAGAGCTGGCAAATGCCAAAATGGCTATCAATCCATTTTGCGAGATAGCCGTAGAAGAGGCTGTTCGTCTTAAGGAGCAGGGCAAGGCGGACGAAATCATCGTAGTTTCGATCGGTACCTCCGCATCCCAGGAGCAGATTCGCACTTCGCTGGCGCTTGGCGCCGACCGGGGTATTCTGGTTGAAACTGACCAGGAGGCGCAGCCGCTAAGTGTTGCAAAGATTCTAAAGGCGATTGTCGAAAAGGAGAGTGTGGACCTGGTAATTCTGGGTAAGCAGTCCATTGATGCAGACAACAACCAGGTTGGCCAGATGCTCGGAGCATTGACCAATATGCCGCAGGGTACATTCGCCTGTAAGGCTGAGGTTGGCGATGGCAATATCGTGGTAACACGGGAAATCGACGGTGGCGAACAGACTGTGGAACTGAAACTGCCGGCTATCGTGACAACCGATCTGCGCTTGAATGAGCCTCGCTACGCGTCTCTGCCCAATATCATGAAGGCCAAGAAAAAGCCCATTGATACCGTGAGCCCGGCGGATCTTGGTGTGTCGGTCGAAAGTAAGATCAAAACCCTGAGCGTTGAACCGCCAGCAGAACGCACTGCCGGGATCAAGGTCGAATCAGTAGACGAATTGATCGGGAAGCTGAAAAGCGAAGCGAAGGTTATTTAAGGGGAAACCAATGAGTGTATTGATTGTAGCAGAACATGATAACCGTACCCTGAAGAGTGGCACGCTCTGTGCGATTACAGCGGGCTTGCAGATTGCTGACTCGATTGATGTGCTGGTGGTTGGCTCAGGCTGCCAGGAAGTCGCCAGCGCCGCCGCTGCTGCCCTGGGCGCAGCCAAAGTGATTGTTGCAGACAATCCGGCTCACGAGCATCAATTAGCGGAAAGTGTTGCGCCAGTGGTCGCTGAAGTCGGCAAAAATTACACTCACGTGCTTGCCGCAGCTTCGACCACTGGTAAAAACCTGATGCCCCGCGTTGCGGCATTGCTGGACGTCGGACAGATTTCTGACATTACAGCAGTTAATTCAGACAATACTTTTGTGCGGCCTATCTATGCGGGAAACGCGATCGCAACTGTTCAGTCAGAAGATGAGATCAAGGTTATAACCGTTCGTACTACAGCTTTTGATGAAGCAGGTGAGGGCGGAACAGGCACTATCGAAAGCTCCGCTTCAGTGGCAGAGCAGGACCTGTCGAAGTTTGTCGGAGAAGAGCTGTCTCAGTCCGAAAGGCCTGAACTTACCTCGGCTTCAATTGTAATATCCGGCGGTCGCGGTATGCAGAACGGTGAAAATTTTGCGCTATTGGAAAAAGTCGCCGACAAGCTTGGCGCCGCAATTGGAGCTTCAAGAGCAGCCGTGGATGCCGGTTTTGTTCCCAACGACATGCAAGTGGGACAGACAGGAAAAATTGTTGCTCCGGATCTCTATATCGCGGTTGGCATTTCCGGGGCTATTCAACATCTTGCAGGTATGAAGGACTCCAAAGTTATTGTCGCCATCAACAAGGATGAAGAAGCACCCATTTTCCAGATCGCCGATTATGGCTTGGTAGCGGATTTGTTTCAGGCTTTACCGGAGCTTGAAAGTAAACTCTAGCTTAGTCGGGTTGCCGCGGCTCACCGCTACCATCCAACAGTACCGAGCACAAACGAGCACAACCATATAAGTGAAAACGGCCGTAACCTGGATATCAGGTCACGGCCGTTTTGATTAGTGAGTTGCAGAACTCCAAATCAGAGCCTGATTAGTGCATTGCCCAGGCTAGTCTGATTGCTGCGGCGACTGTTTCATCGCCTCGCGCTTTCTTATTTCCCTGGGATCATTGGGTGCGCGTCCTGGCGGGGGAGTTATTGCCGGCTTCGCAACAGGTGTCTCCGATTTTGATATTTCAGGCTCAGGTTGCTCGGCAGGTTTAGATTCTTTATTCTGCGCTTCAGGTTTCGATGTCTCTGGCTGATCAGCAGTTTTGGTCTCCCTACGCTGTTCAGTGGATCTGGATTCCTTTTGCTGGTCAGCCGACTTGCGTTCCTTAGTCTGAGAATCCCTGGAAGGGCGTTTAGCTTCTCCCGATCTGTCAGCTTTCTTCTGCCCATCCGTATCCGATCCGACAGGTCTAGCGGCCAACTCTGTTCTTTCCCCTTCCACTTTCTGGGCCTTTGCTCGAGCTTGATTTTGAGTTGTGCTGGCTTCTTCCAGGGCTTCAGTTACCACGGCATTAAAACCCTCGTCACTGACCTGCTTGCTGCCGGGAGACATCAGTACCGTCTTTTCCTCAGTGGTGACTGTTGCAGCCCCCTTGGTGGATTCCTTCGGTTGTGGCTGTGGCCTGGAAGCCGGCTGTGATGTCGCTTCGACAACCGGTTGTTGCTCATTCGCTGCTACCGGCTGTTGGGAAGTTGATTGTTCAAGGCTTTCTATAGGCGCCGCAGCCCCTTGTGCCGTTTGTATATCGGCTTCAGCTGCAGACTCGTTTGCAGCTTGCTCTGGTCGCGGACCGCGCTTACGAGGTGAATTATTGCGAGGTCGCTTGCTGCTAGGTCGGCGCCTGCTTCCCTTCTGTTCTCCGGAGCTTTCATCGTCACTCTTTTGAGTTTGACGAGGCTGCTGCTTGGCCGCGTCGCTACTCTGCTTCGGCTTATCCTTTTGCTGTTGCTCTTTTTTACCGCGGGGTGGTCGGTTCCGGTCTGAACCCGAGCCGGCGTCATCGCGCTTGGGCCCGGCTCTTCGTCTCTGAGCATTTCCCTGCTGATCAGTCCTTGTTGAGCCTCGACGGCTGTCTTCACGTTTGCCGGTTCGATTTGCCGGCCGACCCCGGCCTTTGCCACGAGACTGGTCTGATTGACGGTTAGCAGGTTGTTTGTCGGGCTTTGGCTGTTGTTCTGAGCTTCCAAAAAGAGCGGCGAACAGCCTGGCGAAAAAGCCCTTCTTCTTCGGCTTTGGTACTTCCTTACGTACTGGCGGAGTGCCGGTGACTGTCGGGGCCTGAACGGCGGGCTGTTCTGGCTTTTCCACCTTGGAGGAAACTACCGGAACGTCAGCTTCTGAAACGGAATCGACTTCATAAGGCTGGGCTTTCTGGTTGAGGCCGGTAATTTCGTAATGGGGTGTTTCCATTTCCGGACTGGGCTGAATAACAATACGGGTTTTGCTCTGAGTTTCGATCTCTGCCAATGCTACCCGTTTTTCGTTAAGCAGGTAGGAGCTCACAACCAGCGGTACGGTAGCTTTGACTTCCTGGCTCTTTTGCTTGTTTGCTTCTTCCTGCAAAATTCGCAGGATTGATAATGACAGTGACTCAACATCGCGAATGGTTCCCTGTCCGCTACAGCGTGGACAAACGATGGTGCTGGTTTCTCCCAGTGACGGGCGCAGTCGCTGACGAGACATCTCCAGCAGACCAAACCTTGAAATACGACCAATCTGAACTCGTGCACGGTCTGTTTCCAATGCCGCGCGCATGCGATTTTCCACTTCACGCTGATTGCGGTTAGAACTCATATCGATAAAGTCGATGACTATCAAACCGCCCATATCCCGCAACCGCAATTGTCGGGCGATTTCATCGGCAGCTTCCAGGTTGGTGTTCAGCGCAGTCTCTTCGATGTCCGAGCCACGGGTAGCCCTGGATGAGTTGATGTCGATGGAGATCAATGCCTCGGTAGGATCAATAACGATTGATCCTCCGGAAGGAAGTCTGACTTCCCGCTCGAACGCGCTTTCGATCTGTCCTTCAATCTGGTAGCGATTAAAAAGCGGCAGACTTTCCTGGTAGTGCTTGATGCGGTTTTCGTATTGGGGCATAACCTGGCGGATAAAGTTGATTGCCTCGCCGTATGCTTCTTCGGTGTCCAGCAGAACTTCACCGATATCCGCGCGCAAATAGTCGCGTATGGTGCGGATGATGACATTGCTTTCAGCATAGATCAGAAATGGTCCGGGTCGATCTTCTGCGGCTTCCTGTATTGATTTCCAGAGCGCTAACAGATAGTCCAGGTCCCATTGCAGTTCCTGCTGCTCCTTGCCGACGCCAGCAGTCCTCACAATCAACCCCATGCCATCAGGGATATCGAGGCTTCTCAGCGCTTCGCGGATTTCAGAGCGCTCATCACCCTCTATGCGTCGGGATATTCCACCGGCCTTTGGGTTGTTAGGCATCAATACCAGATAGCGACCTGCAAGGCTGATATAGGTGGTAAGGGCAGCGCCCTTGTTGCCACGCTCCTCTTTTTCTACCTGCAGTACAATTTCCGTGCCCTCAGGGAGCAGCTCTTTGACCGGCGTTCGTTCACCTTTTACGGCAGCTGGCTTGGCGTAGTACTGTTCAGAAATTTCCTTCAGCGGGAGAAAGCCATGTCGTTCTGCGCCAAAGTCCACAAATGCCGCCTCCAGGCTTGGTTCTACCCGGGTGATTTTGCCCTTGTAGATATTGGCTTTCTTCTGGATCCTGGTGCGATTCTCGATGTCCAGGTCATACAGGCGTTGCCCATCTACCAGGGCAACGCGCAGCTCCTCTTCCTGAGTCGCATTTATCAACATTCTTTTCATAGTATCTCTACGTATCTCAACGTTCCGTCTGTTCCAGGACGAGATAGCAGGAAGGGATTAACTGACACACCTGCAGGGTTTGCTTCCCGCGTGGTGAGAAGGGCACAAGTAATATAAGCGCCATTGTGCTGAACCAGACGCTAGCTGGTTTGTGGTCGGTGCCGACGCTTAGGCCAGTTTATTGCACATGGTAAGATGTAGCTTATTGAGGACTTACGCCAGTTCCAGTGCGATCTGTTTAGATACGCAATACTGCTAGAAATAACTACTAATCCTTTGTTTCATCTACCTTTTTGGCTTGGTTTCAGCTGAATCAAAGCTGCGTTTAAGTGTGCGCCAGGCGCAAACTTGTCTGTTTTAAGAAACTTGCTATTGCTAGCTTTGTCTGGCTTTGATCCAGGCTAACGAAGACCTGTTTTATATTACTTTGCTTCAATGACGCGAACTGCGGCAAATTTGTCGTGTTCGAGCCTGCTAATCTGAATTCCTGATATCTGTCTGGTTTTTAAAAAAACCAGTCACCAATTTTTCAGGTGACATCTAATTAAAGTTAATGCTCTTTTGTACTGCTTTTGTACTTCTTTCGTGTGTCAGCGCGTCAACAACCCGTCAGAATTGTGAGTTTCGGCTGTTTACTCACCAGCTTTGCAGCCGCTGGTGACTTTGTATCTGTTTTATCGGCCGCTTCTTGAGGGCCGGATATAATCTGGCCTGCTTCGCTCAGAACCACCAGGGCCTGATCGATAACCCACTGCGGCAGACCCTCAATGCTGCAGGTCAATTCCCAGCCAACGCTAGGGCCTGGCCAGAATCGCGTGACTATACCAGCAATACCCACCGAACTCAATAGAACGCAACCTGAAAGTACAAATAAAACAAGGAGATGCGTAATTTTTGTAATGGTGGTAGGGTGAAGCCGTGAGCACTGACACAGCGCCTTGATTCTCAAAATCGGATACGTTTACAATCCGAGTCTGCGTGGCTTTGTCGTTACAGGGACACACGTCATCTGGCAATCCAGGTTGCCTGGATGGAAATAAATAATTATTAAAAACAAGCGGTTGCCACACTCGTGTGTGTAGGTAACGAAATGGGCTATAGCAGGAATCATGACCATCTATTCGTATTGTAGATTTTCCGAACTGGAACAGGAGGAAAATCCAAACACGCTCGAAACTCTTTTGGAGCGTGAAACACTTTCTATCAGAAAATACTGCCTGCAAGAGCAATGGTTTCTCATGGAAACCGTCAGGGATCTCGACATCAGCTGGAACGTTGATTTCGCTTGTCGCGAAAATGGTGCTCGGCTACTCGAATTGCTAAGACCAGGCGATATTATTGTTACCAGCTGCCTGGAGCGTATTTTCAGTTCCTGCCACGACGCGGTTTCTACTATCGAGCAGCTCAAGCAAAAAGATGTTGGCCTGCATATCGCACAGCTTGGTGGGGACGTGACCAACTCTGAATATATGGTCAAATTTGAGCGTGTCGCACGCATGTTCTCAGGGTTGGAAAAACGTCGTTCTGCGGAACGTATAAAACGGGTCAAACAGAAACAGCGATCCAAAGGACGCTACCTTGGCGGTAGCAGGCCATTCGGCTATATGATCCATGAGAATGGTCGTCTCATTGAGAACCCTATGGAGCAACGTGTTCTCAAGCGTATTGTGCAGCTGAAGAGGGACGGAAAGTCATTGCGTGCAATTTCCAAGGAAGTCAGTACCCCTATAGTGCCAGTGAGCTTCAAGACGGTGCAACGGCTGTTACAGAGACACGGGGAACAGCTGTAGCGGCTGTATTCCTTTACTTTACTTTCATCTTCCACCGGTAATTCTATGTTCAAGCCGGTATCCCTTTACATCGGGTTACGTTACACACGAACCAGGAAACGCAATGTTTTCGTTTCCTTTGTTTCAATCATCTCCATGTTGGGCATCACCCTGGGGGTGCTTGCGATGATAGTTGTGCTATCCGTAATTAACGGATCAACGACGGTGATGCGCAAAGAAACCCTGAAATCGGTCCCTCATGTTGTGGTGGAATTTACCGGCAGTGAAGCCAACTGGCAGCAGCTGGCCGGGCAATTTGGCGGCCAGTCCGGTGTTGAGGCGGTAGCTCCATTTCTCCAGGGTGAAGCCTGGATCCGCCACCAGGGGCGGGATCGATTTATCAGCCTCAGGGGGGTAGATCCTCAAACTGAGTTGCGCGTTATGGAAGGTCCGAACACGCATTTACAGCAGCTGATGGAAGAGCTGGGTGGCACGGATAATGGCATTATCCTTGGTTCGAGGCTGGGCAGGGAGCTCGGAATTTTCAGTAATCAGAGTGTCAGTGTCACACCACTTCGGAGTCTGTTGGCAAGATCGCTGGATGATGCCAAGGGTTTTTCCGTCTTGGGAGCCGCCGATTTCGGATTTTATGGCAATGACAGTGTTGCGTTGGTAACAATCGAAAAAGCCCAGGAGCTGTTTTCAACTCAAAACGTGCAGTTGAGGTTGAAGGTCCAGGATGTATTCGACGCAGCAGGGATAAGTCAACGGGCATCTGCTCGGCTGAATCTAACAGAGCAAGTGACGGTAATCCCCTGGAACGAAAGCCAGCGTAATCTGTTTGATGCCCTGCGGATGGAAAAGATGCTGACCGGCTTCATGCTGTTGATGATAGTCCTGATTGGTGCTGTAAATATCGTTTCGACACTGGTCATGGTGGTCTCGGACAAAAGTGCGGATATTGCGATTCTCAGGACTATGGGGGCTGGAAAGGGCGCCATAATGGCTATCTTCATCGTACAGGGTACTTTGGCCGGAATGCTTGGTGTCTTACTCGGCACTTTCTTCGGTGTGGTTTTAACTCTCAATCTCAGCACGATCAGTGCGGCGTTCGAAAATCTTGTGAATAGCCTGCTGGCACCTGAGCGATTGTATATGATTTCTTACCTCAGAACTGAGCTGATCTGGAGCGATGTCACAGTCATTGCCCTGGCGGCGTTACTGATAAGCTTTCTGGCGACGCTTTATCCGGCATACCGTGCTGCTCGGGTGCAACCGGCGGCCGTACTGAGGTACGAATAAGATGACGGGAATGGCTGAAACGGGCAGTAGTTCACGGGCGGAGTCAGACAAGCCTGTGTTGCAATGTATTCACTTACGGAAGGTGTACTCGGAAGGCCCGCGTCAGGTAGAGGTCCTTGCCGATGTCAATCTGAAGATCTTCCCTGGAGAGCGCCTTGCGATTGTGGGCAGTTCCGGTTCGGGCAAAACCACGTTGCTGAATCTGCTTGGCGGGCTCGATAAACCTACTGCTGGAGAAGTGATAGTTGCCGGTAAAAATGCCGCATTACTGAACGAGGCAGAGCGGGGTGAGTTACGCAATCGCTACCTTGGTTTTGTCTATCAGTTTCATCATCTACTGGGAGAATTCACTGCCTTGGAGAATGTAGCGATGCCCCTGCTTATAGCTCGGGTGGACGTACAGGAAGCGCAATCCCGCGCTGGTGAGATGCTGGCCAAAGTCGGATTAGCGGAGCGCACAGATCATAAACCCAGCGAACTTTCAGGTGGTGAACGGCAACGGGTTGCTATTGCGCGTGCATTGGTCACCGACCCGAAATGCGTGTTGCTGGATGAGCCGACAGGAAACCTGGATCGTCATACTGCGCGCGAAGTACAGGACCTTATGCAGGAACTCAACAGCAGTCTCGCCACCAGTTTTATCGTAGTAACTCACGACGAGGAGCTGGCATCAGCAATGGACCGACGCTTGCTATTGCGCGACGGTGAGTTACGCGAGCATGAGTAATTCCGGTTCTTACTGGCTGGCGCGTTATATTGCTACTCGCTACATCAGTGTCGGGAGACGCAGTCAGCTGGTTTCCTTTATGTCTGCAGTTTCGATCTTCGGGCTTGCCCTCGGTGTCACTATTTTGATAACCGTGCTCTCCGTCATGAATGGATTCGACAGGGAGGTTCGGGAAAATATCCTTGGCATAGTGCCTCATATCACAATTTCGACTGAAGAAAACTTTAACCTGCAAAGCTGGCAGGAAGTCGAACAACTGATTCTTGAGCGCTCCGATGTGCAGGCAGTTGCTCCCCTGATAGAGCAGACAGGTATTGTATCCACTGATCGGTACAATAAAGGTGTTCTGGTAAATGGCATCGATCCGCAACGGGAGCAATCAATTTCAATGTTGGATCAGTTTATGGTCGCAGGATCGTTGGCAGATCTGGCAGATGAGCGATGGGGTGTGGTAATCGGGCAATCCCTGGCCAATAGCCTGGGTGTAGGGGTCGGTGACAAACTCGATCTTTTCTCGTTGTCGGTAAATATTAATCCTCTGACACCCTTACCTTCGTATCGGGCTTTCAATGTGGTAGGTATCTATCGTGTTGGAACTTTGGAACTGGACAACGAACTGGCAGTAATCAATATCGATGCTGCCAGGGCGCTGTTCAAGTTGCGTAACCCATACACTGGCCTCAGGGTCCGTCTGCAGGATGTGCTGACTGCGGACCAGGTGCGGCTTGAACTGCAACCGCTGATGCCGGAAGGAATCCGCCTTACCACCTGGACCCAGTTGTTCGGTAACATCTATGAGAACATTTTGTTTTCAAGAACCATTGTCGGGCTCATGCTGTGGTTGCTGGTAGCGGTTGCTGCCTTTAATCTAGTGGTCAGTCTCATAATGGTAGTGCGAGACAAAAGGTCGGATATAGCAATACTTCGGACTATGGGCGCCAGTCCGCACACTATAAGAAGGATTTTTATGCTGCAGGGATTCATGGTGGGAATAATCGGCACTGGAATAGGGCTGGTGCTGGGCGTCCTGGCTGCGCTTGGCGTTGGTGATTTCGCGGAACTGGTGGAAAGGGTCTTAGGTATTCAGTTATTAAATGCAGAGGTTTACCCGATCGACTTTCTGCCATCTGAAATCAAACTGTCGGATATCGTCGGGATCTCTATCGGAGTAATGCTACTTTCTGTGTTGGCTACCGTGTATCCCTCCCGACGGGCTGCGGCGCTGCATCCTGCTGAGGCGCTCCGTACCGAATAGCTGTGCTAAAAGATCGTTAACAGAACTTGCCGCGCGCTCTCCACCCGGCCTGAGTGTATCAGGCAGGACTAATAGTCCTGTTTCTGGCAAATACACAGTCAGGAATCTAGCCTAAAGATATCACCGAATCTTGTTAACGACTGATCTTATGCGTACAAGGATGTTCGCTATTTCGGCAGGAGTAATCTGGGTTGGATTCTGGCCTGGGCTGATTGCCTGGTTTCCGACTTTTCTGCTGGTTCTCCTCCTCTTCGGATTGGCTCGCGCGCTAAAAGGCCTGGCACCCGGTCTAGTGAAGATTCTGTTGTTCCTTGGATTTCTTTTATCGGGAGTTTGCTGGCATCTGTTTCATGGTGAGCAACGGCTGGACCAGCGAATACCGGAGTCGCTTGAAGGACGGGATCTGTTGGTGCAGGGCTACGTGGCGAGTATTCCGCAACAAAGACCTGCCGGCCAGAGTTTCGAGTTTGTAGTGCAACGTGCCGAGAGTCTATTCCCGCAAGGAAGAATCTTGCTGAATTCCTATGGTGAACACCAGTTCAAAGCCAGTCAACGTTGGCAGCTGCTGGTGAGAATGCAGCAACCCCATGGATCTGCCAACCTCGGCGCATATGATTACGAAGCCTGGCTGTTTCAGCAGGGAATTGCTGCCCGAGGATACGTAAGAGCCGACACTGATAACCGGCTGTTGCCCGGCACCAGACCTTCGCTGCTGACATTGCGTGCCGCCTTGCGGGATCAGCTGCTTGCGGTGACTGATGGACTCACTTTTCAGTCAGTTTTGCTGGCGTTGACGCTGGGAGAACGCAGCCTGCTTACAGATGATCAATGGGCGCTTTTTACTCGCACTGGTACCAATCATCTGGTTGTGATTTCCGGCTTGCATGTTGTATTGGTTGCAACGTTAATTGCATGGAGCATGTCGAGAGTCTGGCGTTTGAGCAGCCGCTTGATGATTTTACTGCCAGCCCAGCAGGCAGGTGCCCTGGCGGGTGTCGTGGGTGCGGTGATTTACAGCGCACTGGCAGGATTTGCGCTTCCAACCCAACGGGCTGTGGTCATGGTAGTCGTTTTTGTAACGGCCCGGCTGCTGGCTCTCAATGGCAACAATTGGCATTCATATCAGCTCGCCATGTTGCTGGTGTTGTTGGTTGATCCTTTGGCTGCAACCGGAGCTGGATTCTGGCTCTCATTCTCAGCGGTCGCTTCCCTGTTGCTTGCTGGTAAAAGTCACCAGTCGATTGAGACTGATGGTAGCGGCAGGGTCAAGGCATTCAGGGTGGTAATTCAGCAGCTGGCAGTTTTTGTTGGGCTTGCGATTCCTCTTGGATACTGGCAAGGGCAGGTTGCATTGCTGGCACCATTGACCAATATCATTGCCATTCCGGTAGTCAGCTGGTTGGTAGTGCCTCTCAGCCTAATCGCCAGCCTGGTATCGGCTTTTTCGACAAGCGCGAGCCAATGGTTGTTCAGTTTTGCCGACCTGATCTTTGGCTGGCTGAATCAATTGCTTGAAATCCTGACAAGACTGCCCGGATTGAGCCAAAACTGGCAGGTGAATCCGGTAACAGATGAAGTAATCCTGCTTGCCGGGTTGGGCACCTTGCTGTGGTTGCTTCCCGGCTATGCCAACAATCGATGGCTGGCAATACTGCTGTTTTTGCCACTGGTATGGCCAGGCACAAAAGCAGCAAATGACAATGTCCTTGAGATACATGTGCTGGATGTGGGGCAAGGACTTGCAGTTGTGCTCCGGACAGCTTCCCACAGCCTGGTTTACGATACGGGCCCTCGATTCAGCAGTGGATTCGATACCGGAACTGCGATTGTTTACCCGGTGTTGCGTCAACTTGGAATACGGCGGGTCGACGTGCTGGTAGTAAGCCATGGAGACAATGATCACGCAGGAGGTGCCGCAGGGTTGTTGGCAGCCATACCGGTTCAACGAATACTGGCCGGTGAGCAGACGGACAACCTGCCTGTTTCTACCGAGCCCTGTGTGCAGGACCATGACTGGACCTGGGACGGTGTCGATTTCCGCTTTCTACATCCTGCTGCAAGCAATGGTTACCAGGGGAATAACAGTTCCTGCGTGTTGCTGGTCAGTGCGGGAAATTTTCAGTTGTTGCTGCCGGGGGATATTGATGCGGGAATTGAACGTCGCCTTCTGGGCCAGTTGCAGTTCGATGACCAGCTGGAGGTGCTGATTTCCGCCCACCATGGCAGTAATACATCATCGAGTCTCAGTTTTTTGGCTAATCTGCGTCCCCGGCTGGTAATTCATTCAGCGGGTTATCGCAATCAATTTGGTCACCCAAGCGCTCGCGTTCAGGAGCGAATCGACCGAATGGGGGGAGTGCAGTTGAACACATCCAACAGCGGTATGATCAGTGTCGTGCTGGGAAAAGATGCAATGGAAGCGAAAGTTCACCGTCATCGAGGGATTTCAAAGCGTTACTGGCACTGGTCTAGATCTGCTCAATCAGGCCGATAGGGAGCAAAACCCTTGAAACCGAGATGCTGCAGTGTGAATTCCCGCAAGGAATCGGGTAACCGATAGGATTATGGTAAAGTATCGCGCGCAAGAGCAGGAGAATACTAGTGATTGAATTAATTAGGGCCGGTGGATGGCTGATGATCCCCATCATACTCTGTTCGGTCCTGGCGATTGCTATCATCATCGAGCGTTTCTGGACGCTTAGCGCCGCCAGAATCACGCCCAAATATGTGCTGGCCCAGGTCTGGACGTGGATCAAAAACAACCAGCTGGACTCAGGCAAGTTACGTGAATTGCGCATGTCATCGCCGCTGGGCCAGATCCTGGCGACCGGATTGGTTAATTCCAAATATGGTCGGGCTGCAATGATCGAGAGTATCGAACAAACTGCAGCACAGGTTGTGCATGACATGGAGCGCTATCTCAATACGCTGGGCACCATCGCCGCTATAACTCCGTTGCTGGGTTTGTTGGGCACGGTGCTCGGTATGATTCGAGTTTTCAGTGAAATTATGTTGCAGGGGACCGGGAACGCCAACGCTTTGGCCGGGGGAATTTCCGAGGCACTGATCTCGACAGCAGCGGGCCTGTCCGTTGCGATACCCACCTATATGTTTCATCGCTACTTTTCCCGCAAGGTAGACAGCCTGGTGCTGAGCCTGGAGCAGGAATCCATCAAGCTGGTCGATGCCTTGCATACCGATCGTGCGGTGGAAGTTAAAGAGAGCGACCAGTGAAGTTCAAGCGAAAAATCCGCGACGAGCTGAATATCAACATTACACCACTGATCGATGTGGTATTCCTGCTATTGATTTTTTTCATGGTCACAACCACATTTACTCGTGAAACCAGATTGATGGTGAACCTTCCGGAGGCTGACGCAGCACCGACAGAACCACTGCCCGACCAGGTTGAGATCACGGTAAGCCGAAATGGAGCGTATACTATCAATGGTCGACCATTGGTGAATTCTGAAATCGATACATTGATGCAGGGATTGGAGCTGGCTACACAAAATGACAGATCTGTTCCGATCCTGTTGATCGCCGATGCGGAGGCAACTCATCAATCGGTAGTAACTGCCATGGATGGGATTGGTCAGCTGGGTTTTACCCGGCTTAGCATTGCAACGCAGCGACCTGACGAGTCAGGTGGTGGCACTGAAACGCAATAACAGGCAATAACAGTCGTTGAGTAAAAAAAACAGAAAAACGAAGCCCGAACGACAAGTCCATTTCAAAGATAGCTGGCAGCTTTACAAGCGTTTGTTGCGTTATGTGAAGCCCCACCTGCTGGCTTTCGAAATGAGCGTTGTCGGGTACCTTATCTTCGCCGGAACTTCCGTGGCCACTGCCCAATGGCTGGGCTGGACGGTCGATGCCATTGAGTTGCAAAACTATGATCAGCTAAGAATTCTCAGTCCTGTATTGTGTGTGCTGATTGTAGTGGTCCGCGGGCTCGGCGGTATTATGGGCAACTACGGTATTGCCTATGTTTCCAATCATGTGGTGCATAAAATTCGCTGTGAAATGGTGGAGCATCTGCTCGACCTGCCGGTCAGCTATTACGACAAGAGTACTGCTGGAAAAATTGTTTCAAAAGTTACTTATGACGTCACCCAGATAACTGGAGCGGCCAGCAATGCGCTAACTGTCGTGCTCCGGGAAGGATTGACGGTCATCGGGCTGTTGGTCGCACTGCTGGTTACCGACTGGAAGCTGAGTATGACGTTTCTTATCGTTGCCCCGGTTGTGGGACTAACGGTTTCTGCCGCTGCCAGGAGATTTCGCAAATATGCCACTAAGATGCAGGACTCCATGGGCGATGTCACCCAAATTACCAACGAGACGGTCAAGGGTCACCGGGTAGTGCGAACCTTTGGTGCGAAGGGTTTCGTGTCCGAAAAGTTCAGCAGGGCCAGTGAGCGGAACCGCAAGCAGAACATGCAGATGGCGCTAACCCAGGCGATCAGCACACCCTTGATCCAGCTGTTCGTCGCAATCGCCATGGCCGTACTCATCTGGCTGGCGATGACACCCAGTTTTTTTGCCGACAAATCTGCCGGTGACTTTGTTGCTTTCCTGACCATGGCTGGCTTGTTAGCCAAGCCCATCCGCCAGCTCTCTCAGGTTAATGCAGTTATCCAGCGAGGATTGTCGGCGGCTGAAAGTATTTTCGGATTGATGGATGAGAAAAGCGAAAAAGATCGTGGAGATTTCCATGCCGACAGAGTTGACGGTAAATTGGAATTCAAAGACGTCACATTTTCCTACGGCCGCGATTTGGTAGCATTACATGGGGTATCTTTTCAGGCCAGTCCTGGTCAGGTGATTGCTCTGGTGGGTAAGTCCGGGAGCGGCAAGTCGACCCTTGTCAGCCTGATCACGCGATTTTATGATTGCGACGAAGGGCAGATCCTGCTCGACGACGTGCCAGTCTCGGCATATTCGCTGGGAGACCTGCGGAAACAGATTTCCCTGGTTACTCAACAGGTTGTCCTGTTCAACGCGACCGTGGCCGAGAATATCGCATACGGCAGCATGGGCAATATTGATCGTCAGAAAATTATCGAGGCTGCAGAGAACGCTCATGCCATGGAGTTTGTTCAGCAGCTGCCGGAAGGCATTGATACGGAAGTCGGCGATGAAGGCGGCCAGCTTTCAGGAGGGCAGCGACAGCGCATTGCCATTGCTCGGGCTTTGTTGAAAGATGCACCGCTATTGATTCTGGATGAAGCTACCTCGGCACTCGATTCCGAGTCAGAGCATCATATTCAAATAGCATTAAAGACGCTCATGCAAGGACGGACTACCATCGTCATTGCGCACCGTCTCTCCACCATAGAGAACGCAGATCTGATCCTGGTGATGGATGGCGGTAGAATCATCGAGTCAGGTACCCACCACGAACTGCTTGATCTAAATCAGCAATATGCGAAACTGCATCGCATGCAGTTCTCGGACTCGGGTAAATTGGAGAAGTAATGCGTTCCCTCGAGCAATCATGGTACCGGAGAGCCGGCTGGCTGATTTTATTGTGGCCTGTTTCCCTGCTTTTTCGCTTGCTCGCTTCAATGCGACGCCGCTACCATTGGTCAGTAGCCCGAACAAACTTGCCAGCTCTACCTGTTGTAGTTGTGGGCAATATATCTGTTGGAGGAACTGGCAAAACGCCATTAATAATCGGCTTGGCCCGGACCCTGAAGAAGGCGGGTTTACAGCCAGGCGTGATCAGTCGCGGTTATCTGGGAAAGGCGCCACATTACCCATTTAAAGTAGAAAGCGATTCGCGAGTAGAAGAAGTGGGAGATGAGGCGCTGTTGATTGCTCGTGCCTTGGATTGTCCTATGGTAGTCGATCCAGATAGAGTCCAAGCTCTGGAAAAAATCACATCGGAATATCAGTGCGACGTCATTTTGAGTGACGATGGCCTACAGCACTATGCCCTGCCAAGGGATCTGGAGATCGTGGTCATAGACGGCGAGAGGCTGTTTGGAAACGGATGGTGCCTGCCAGCCGGTCCACTCAGAGAGCCGGTCAGCCGCCTGGAATCAATTCCCTATCTGATAATAAATGGTGAGCGAAGAGAGGGTGAAATTCCGCCTGAGCTGGATCGGGCTTATGAAATGAGCCTGAAACCAACTTACCTGACCAACTTGCGTAGCGGAGAGAAAAAGCCATTCCGTGCAGCGCCATTCAATATCGGTACCACGGTGCATGCAGTAACGGGTATTGGTAATCCGAATAGGTTTTTCAGCTTATTATCAACGCTTCCTTACGAAGTGACGCGGCACGATTTTCCTGACCACCATCCTTTCTGTGAAGAGGATTTCAAATTATTGGATATCGATGAGCGACATCCTGTCGTAATGACCGAAAAGGATGCGGTAAAATGCCAGGAGTTTGCTAAGTCCAATTACTGGTTTCTGAAAGTCGAAGTTGAGCTGCCTGATGAATTACTGCAGAAGCTGCTGAATGATATCCGGCAACTGGTGGAAAATCGCAAGAAACCCGAGAGTTGAAGCAGCCAGAATCACCAACCGAGAATTTTCGCAATGAGTCTTGATCACAAGTTGTTGGGTATCCTTGTCTGTCCTGTGTGCAAGGGAGAGCTTGTCTATGACAAGAGTGCCAGCGAGCTGGTCTGCTGCGCAGATCGGCTAGCCTTCCCAATCCGGGAAGACATTCCTGTCATGCTCAGTGATGAGGCCAGATCGTTAAGTGAAGAAGAACGGGAAAAATACCTGTGAGTTTTACCGTTGTTATACCTGCCCGCTTCGGCGCTACCCGATTGCCTGGAAAACCGTTGCTGGATATCAATGGCAAGCCAATGATTCAACATGTATACGAACGAGCGCAGCAGAGTGAAGCAACCGCAGTTTATATCGCCACTGATGATGAGCGAATACAAGAGGCGGCAGGGCAGTTTGGCGCGGAAGCGATTTTAACTGACAGTAATCATCTTTCCGGTACAGATCGTATTTATGAGGTGGCAGAAAAACTGAGCCTGGGAGAGGAAGAAATCGTCGTCAATGTGCAGGGGGATGAACCATTGATACCTCCGGCCGCCATTAATCAGGTGGCGGGTAATCTCGAGCATCACCCTTTGGCCGGAATTGCATCGTTACATGAAGTAATCAGCGATACTGATGAGATAATCAGTCCGCACGCTGTCAAAGTGGTTTGCGATATCGACGGTTATGCTTTGTATTTCAGTCGCTCAACCATTCCCTACGGCAGCAGTGCGCAGGCCAAGAACTGTCTGCGTCACATTGGCATTTACGCCTATCGGGTAGCAACCTTGCAGAAGTATGTCAGTTGGCCGCCCGGTCTACTGGAAGTGCAGGAGAAGCTGGAGCAATTGCGGGCCCTGTACAACGGTATAAAAATACACATGGCACCAGCTTGCGAAAAAGTGCCCGCAGGGATCGATACCGAACGGGATTTGCAAACGGCTCGAAAGTTGCTGGGAGCGGGTGCCAGCTGATGTCATGAGCGAAGGCGCTTCACTGAACAGTCAGGATGGAATGGTCCGGGTGCTGATGGTGTGTCTGGGGAATATTTGTCGTTCGCCGACTGCGCACGGCGTTTTTCAGCAGCGGGTTCAGCAACGTGATTTGCAGGACCGAATTCTGGTGGATTCTGCAGGTACCGGAAACTGGCATATCGGTGAGGCGCCGGACCGTCGCACGGCCAAAGCTGCCAGTGCCAGAGGCTATCAGCTGGACCACCTGGTAGCCCGCCAGGTCCAACTGCAGGATTTTCTGGATTTCGATTACTTGCTGGCGATGGACCGTGAAAACCTGGCTTCGCTGCAAGCTCAGCGTCCGGGGACATCCGACTGTCGTATCGAATTGTTCCTTGATTATTCCGACCGTGTCGAGAATGAAGTGCCAGATCCCTACTATAGCGGAGTTGACGGTTTCGAGCTGGTTCTTGATATGGTGGAGGAAGCTGCAGATCGCCTGCTTGAAACCCTGGTCCAGCGTCATCTGCACGACTAAGCTCACAGCAGCTTCTCAGTAAGGGATTGTCACCGTGAGGGGCAGTCGAATACAGCAAAGTGGACATAATTAGCGAATTTGATCTCACCAGTTACAACAGCTTTGCCGTCCGCTGCAAGGCTGAGGCCTTCTGCGAGGTGACTGATCAGAATACGCTGTTGTCGGCGCTAGATCATGCGCACGAAAACCGCATGCCGGTGCTGGTTCTAGGGGGCGGCAGTAACGTGTTGTTTACTGCCGACTACCCTGGGCTGGTGATCCATATTGGCCTGCCGGGGATTGCTGTCGAGCAGCAGGATGGCGATCTGCTCCAGGTTTGCTTCGGGGCTGGGGAGAACTGGCACCACTCTGTAATGTATTGTCTTAGAAATGGATTCTATGGTATTGAAAACCTAGCACTAATACCTGGTACGGTCGGGGCAGCACCAATTCAGAATATCGGTGCCTACGGGGTAGAAATCGCTGAGGTGTTTGTCAGTCTGCAGGCCTTGGAAGTGAATTCGGGCGAGATTTGGACATTTGACCGTGAGGCATGCAGGTTTGGTTACCGCGATAGTGTTTTCAAACACGGTCGACCGGGCGAATTGATTGTCACATCGGTCACCTTGCAGCTGAGCCGCCAGGTGGCATCCAGGACCAGTTACCAGGCACTGCAGGAAGAGCTTAAGGATCGAGGCCATACGGAGAGTCCGACACCGGAACAGGTTGCCGAAGCCGTCATGGCAATCCGGCGACGTAAACTGCCAGATCCGACGGTATTGGCAAATTGCGGCAGCTTTTTCAAAAACCCGCTGATCAGTAAGAATCAGTACCAGGAACTTTGTGAGCGCTTTGAGTCGGTGCCGGTGTTTGCCATAGACAACGATCCTGACCTTGTGAAAGTCCCGGCAGCATGGCTGCTCGATTCGGCTGGCTGGAAAGGCAGGCGCGCGGGTGCCTGTGGGGTGCATAGGGAGCAGGCGGTTGTGCTGGTGAACTATGGCGGTGCTACAGGAACAGAACTGCTGGCTCTCGCCAGGGATATGCAGAAATCCGTGTTGGACAACTTTGGTATTCCCCTGGAGCCTGAAGTTCGTATTATCTAGAACTTGCCGGCGGGATAGGGTGGTTGCCCCAAACTGGCTTGTTTTCCCTGAATTAAGGGTATTCCACTAGCTACCGATAGTAACAGATGAGCGCCTGGTATCTGGACGTGGGAGCCTCATTAATCCCACGGGGTTTGTGTGAATTGTCAGGTCTATGCTAGTGTGCAAATATCGCTGACAAGTTTAGCGACCACGAAAGGGTCGCCCGGATCCCTGGTTACGGGACTGGAGTTGGCAAGGCAGGGATGTCGTTATAAAGGCTACGATAAATACCCTGGGAAAACAGATGGATACATTAAACTATTCAAGTGAAGAAATAGACCCCACGAAGATAAAGGTTCTGCTGGTCGACGACCATAGCCTCATGAACGAAGGCATTTCCCGCCTGCTTGATGATGAATCTGATATGGAAGTTATCGGATTTGCCGAGAGCGGCGAACAGGCGCTGGAATTACTGGATCATTTAACTCCCGATGTCATTCTGATGGATGTAAAGATGCCCGGAATAGGTGGTATCGAGGCAACCCAGCGCATCATCGAAAGAAACGCTCTGGCTAGGGTTGTAGGCATGTCCTCCATCGACGTCGGAGTCATTCCGTCTCGTATGCTGGCTGCCGGAGCAAGGGCATTCATCACTAAAAGTGTCGGCGTTGAAGAACTGCTGATGGCTATCCGTAAGGTACATGCAGGCCAACACTATGTGACACCTTCAGTAGCTACCAAACTGGGAACCGATCCATTTGCCAAGAAGCGTAAGGGCGGGATCCGCAGAAAGATACTGTTCGATCGACTATCCAAGCGGGAATTGCAAATTGCCATGGCATTGTCTGATGGCAGTAAGGTAAGTGCGATTGCCGAACTACTGAAAATTAGCCCTAAGACAGTCTACACCTATCGATATCGCATCTTCGAAAAGCTGGGAATCAAGAGTGACGTGGAACTGACTATTCTGGCAATGAAAAATGGTGTCTGTGAGACCTCAGAAGATTACATCGAATACGGTGAGCGGCGGCAGATAGGTTAAGGTCGTTAGCTTTAAATAGTTAACTCAAATTAGTTAGCTTAGAGTAGGTAGCTGGCAAGTTACGCAGTGTAAGTTAAAAGGCTTCTGGGTGTCGGCATCCGGGAGCCTTTTTGTATCTGGCGTATAATTGACCCGGTATTGGATACCAATCGGGTGTCGAACCAGTTCCGTAAGTGTCCGTAAAGCCATGATAAGCCCGTCCCCAGAACAAGCATTTGATCACAAGGCATTTCTAAAATCCCTGACCTCCAGGCCTGGTGTGTATCGTATGCTTGACAGCAAGGGAAAGGTGCTCTACGTGGGCAAAGCGAGAAACCTGAAAAATCGGGTTGGTAGTTATTTTCGCGCCAGCGGTCTGACCACCAAGACCATGGCAATGATTGACAAGGTGGCGGACATCGAGATCACCATCACCGCCAATGAGACCGAAGCACTTCTGCTTGAACAAAGCCTGATTAAAACTCACAAGCCCGCCTACAACATTCAGTTGCGGGACGATAAATCTTATCCTTATATACTACTGACCGATTACGACAAATACCCACGGCTGGCGTTCTATCGCGGCAGCCGTCGGCGCAAGGGTGCCCTGTATGGACCCTATCCCAGTGCCCACGCCACTCGCGATACCTTGCAGATCCTGCAAAAAGTCTTTCGTGTAAGGCAGTGTGAGGACAGTTACTTTCGCAACCGCTCAAGACCTTGTCTTCAGTATCAGATTGAACGCTGCACCGCTCCGTGCGTGGAACTGATTACTCCTGAAGAGTACGCCCGGGATGTGCATTACTCGAAAATGTTTCTGGAAGGCAAGAGTGATGATCTTACCAGTGAATTATCGGAGAATATGGAGAAAGCCGCAGAGGACCTGAACTTTGAGAAAGCAGCAAGGCTGCGTGATCAGATTATCGATTTGCGGCGTATCCAGGAGCAACAAGACGTTGCCAATCAGGGGGCAGACGCAGACATCCTGGCAGCATCAATACAGCCGCCTTATTGCTGCGTCCACGTTATCTATTCACGCGCAGGACGTATCATTGGCAGCAAAAATTTCTATCCTAAGCTCAAGTTGGTAGAAAATGAGTCCCAGCTTATTTCTGCCTTTGTCGGGCAGTACTACCTGCGTGATCCTGATTCCCCCAAAGCGCTTAATATTCCAGCGGAATTGATAGTGAACAGTGTGCCGGAAGATTGTGAGCAACTGACTGAGGCGCTTGGTTACTGTGCCGGTCGAAAAGTGAAGCTGGCGCACCAGGTAAGAGGTCACAGAGCTCGCTGGCTGGAGTTGGCCACCACCAATGCAAAGGCAGCACTGGCCAGCTACGTCACCAACAAACAGAACATGCAACAGCGATTTCAGTTGTTGCAGGATGCCTTGCGCCTCCCGGAGGCCCCGCAACGGATCGAGTGTTTTGATATCAGTCATACCGGGGGCGAGAAAACGGTGGCATCCTGTGTGGTCTTTGACGTCAATGGGCCACTGAAAGCCGATTACCGCCGCTTCAATATTAAGGATGTGAAGGCGGGTGACGACTATGGTGCGATGCTGCAGGCGCTGGATCGGCGTTTTGCGCGGCTGGCCAAAGGAGAAGAGGGCGGAATGGGTAAAATCCCGGATATCCTGCTGATCGACGGTGGCAAGGGGCAATTGAAACAGGCGCTTGAAGCGCTTGAAAAATACCAGATTCAGGGTGTGACGCTGTTGGGAATTGCCAAGGGAATCAGTCGGCGGGCTGGACAGGAAACCCTCTACCTTGCTGACGGCGAAGGTTACTTGCGGGAAATAGTATTAGTCACCGATTCTGCCGCATTACATTTGCTGCAGCAGGTCAGAGATGAGGCGCACCGATTTGCGATTACCGGGCATCGTGCCAGGCGAGAAAAGGCCAGAAGGCAGTCAGCCCTGGAAGAAATCCCCGGTCTAGGGCCCAAACGCCGTCGCGATCTGCTCAAGCATTTCGGTGGCCAGCAAGGTATCGATCGGGCCAGCCAGGGGGACCTGACGAAGGTTCAAGGCATCAGTAAGAAACTGGCCGAAACCATCTATAGCCACCTGCACCATGACTAGGCATAATCCACTTCCATGATTAATCTGGCAAACACAGTAACACTAACCAGGATCGCGCTGGTGCCAGTGGTAGTGGTCCTGTACTTTGCGGAGTTCCCCAGCCACTACCTGTGGGCAGCAGCAATATTTACTCTAGCCAGTGTTTCGGACTGGTTGGATGGCTATCTGGCTCGCAGGCTTGATCAGACATCGGAGTTTGGGGCCTTTCTGGATCCGGTTGCTGACAAATTACTGGTGGCGCTGGTCCTGGTGCTGCTGGTGGCCAATTACTCCACGGCCTGGTTTATCCTGCCGGTAAGTATCATTATCGGTCGCGAAATCCTCGTTTCCGCCTTACGTGAATGGATGGCCAGCCGAGGCAAGCGTGAGGTCGTGGCAGTGGCGTTCGCCGGCAAGGTGAAGACCACGGTACAGATGATCGCAATCATAATTCTGCTAGCCAGCGATCCGGGTGGTCCGGCAATCTACTGGCAGGTAGGCTATCTGGGTATCTACCTGGCAGCAGCCTTAAGTGTGTATTCCATGGTTATTTATTTTCGCGGCGCCTGGGAGTATTTGAAGGTCGATGATCAGCAGGCAAGCGACAGTTGATAACGCCGTCTCAATTCATGGCTGCAGGCGCTAAAGTATCTTGACTTCAAAGGGTTACGCAGTAGAATAGGCGCCCTTGATCAAGCGGGAATAGCTCAGTTGGTAGAGCACGACCTTGCCAAGGTCGGGGTCGCGAGTTCGAATCTCGTTTCCCGCTCCAATTCCATTACCTCATTCCGGTCAGCAGGTTTTCATTCTCATGAGTAGAATACAGGTCAGAACTTGTCGGCCTGGGATGAAGTATGATTCAGGTATCAGACGGCAGGCGATAGAATTCACAAACCCGAAAAACTGACGACTGTAAATTTATCAAGGCTGGATGGCAGAGTGGTTATGCAGCGGACTGCAACTCCGTTTACGCCGGTTCGATTCCGACTCCAGCCTCCAGCTATTCTTATAAGCCCACCAGGCTGTTTCGTGCTGGTAACGCAAGAGGGCGGTGCGAAGCACTGCTGTACTGCTTAAGGGCATCCAGGATGCAAGCCACCTTCCGTTTTGCCCGGGTGGCGAAATTGGTAGACGCAAGGGACTTAAAATCCCTCGG
>Ga0070726_10000219_pt1 | contig 88776 bp, 82 predicted proteins | sample tdAd471_FD_67275 | JGI IMG/M metagenome (GOLD analysis project Ga0070726, IMG submission 67275) | Marine sediment microbial communities from the Atlantic coast under amendment with organic carbon and nitrate - tdAd47.1 | ecosystem: Environmental > Aquatic > Marine > Coastal > Sediment | place...
GCGGCATGAAGAGATCGAGAACCGTAAGATCGTCGAGGAGGTGATCGAGTTTCTACAGCTTGAAAGCATCCGACATGAGTTGGTCGATGGTCTTCCGATCGGGCTGAAAAAACGGGTCGAACTTGCGCGGGCATTGGTGGCCGAGCCGCAAATGTTGATACTCGATGAGCCGATGGCAGGCATGAATCAGGAAGAGAAGGGGTATATGTCCCGCTTCATTCTGGATGCCCGTGCCGAACGCGGCGTCAGCGTTCTGCTGATCGAGCATCATATGGATGTCATCACCGGCATCTGTGATCGGATGCTGGCGCTTAATTATGGCGAAATGATCGCCAGCGGCATCCCGAAGGACGTTGTAAAAGACCCGCGGGTCATCGAGGCATATATCGGAGGGTCGCATGACTGATTTGACGCAAAAACAGTCTTCGGGCGGCGATACGATTGGTGCACTGCTGGCGCAAAACGCGTCGCGCCACGGAAAGGATATCGCGCTTCGCGAAAAGGAACGCGGGATCTGGAAAGAAACCACTTGGGCGGAATACGCCGAAGAGGTGCTTGCCTGCGCGGCCGGACTTGAAAAAATCGGCGTAAAGCCGGGCAAGGCAGTACTTATTCTGGGCGATAACCGTGCACGGTTGTACGGCGGCATGCTGGCTGTTTCGTTGCTGGGCGCCTATGCAATGCCTGCCTATCCGGGCGCGACAATCGAAGAACTTCGGCACTTTCTTGGCGAAGTCGAAATCGTCGCGGCCATCGCCGAAGATCAGGAGCAGGTAGACAAGATCCTGGAACTGAAGGACGCGGGCGCCGAGGGTATCGACCACATCATTTATGATGAAGCGCGAGGCCTCGGATTCTATGAGGTTGAAGGGCTGATGTCCTGGGATCACCTGATCGAAGTCGGTCAGCACGATCTTAATGAAACCCCGGGCTTGCGCGAAGATCTCTTTGGTCGGGCAAAGCCCGGCGATCCGGCCATTTTCATGCATTCGTCAGGGACCACGGGAAAACCGAAAGGTATCGTTCTGAGTCAAAAGAACGTTCTTGCTGCGGCCAGGAACGGGCATGCAGCGGGTGCATTCGACGACAATGAGGAAATCCTCGCCTATCTGCCGATGGCCTGGGTGGGCGACTTCGCCATTACCGTCGCGGCGGCGCTGCTCTGCCGGTTCACCGTGAACGTGCCTGAACGTCAGGAAACCGTCGTTCGCGACATGCGCGAAATCGCTCCGACATTCTATCTGGCGGCGCCGAGAAGCTGGGACCAGATGCTGACGACGATCCAAGTGGGTATCGAGAACTCGACCCCGGTCAAAAAATGGCTGTACCATTTCTTCATGGACCGGGCGATTGCCGCCGAGACACGCAAGCTGAATGGCATTAGCGGCGGTGCACTAGAGCCTTTGGGCCGACTTTTGGGCGAGGCGATCGTTTTTGGTCCGATCAAGGACCAGTTCGGGATGAGTCGTCTGAAGAACGCGTTCACTGGCGGCGAAGCAATCGGCGAAGACACGTTTGTTTTCTACCGAGCCCTGGGAATCAAATTGCGCCAACTCTACGGCCAGACCGAAAATAGCGCGATCAATGCGATTCAGTCTCCGGGCGAGGTGCGCCTCCATACCGTTGGCAAACCCGCGCCTGGCGTCGAGGTGAAAATTGCCGAAGACGGAGAGATCCTGGTGCGTTCGGACAGCGTGTTTGAGGGGTACTTCAACAAACCCGAAGCGACCGCCGAAGCGCTTGAGGACGGGTGGCTGCATACCGGCGATGCCGGTTATCTGGAGAATGACGGACACCTGGTTGTTCTGGGCCGTGTCTCCGAGGTCATGCATACAGCCGGAGGCGAGCGTTATGTGCCAAACTACATTGAGAACCGGTTGAAGTTCAGCCCCTATATCAAGGATGCGGCTGTTATCGGTGCCGGCCTGGATGAATTGACCGCCATGGTCTGCGTGGATTTCGAGGCAGTGGGACACTGGGCCGAAGTGAACGGCGTGCCTTATGTGTCCTATTCCGATTTGTCGCAACGTGACGAGGTCGCGGCGCTGCTGCACGGGGCATTCGAACGGGTAAATAAGGCCGTCACAGAGCCGTTGCGCCTGCAACGCTTTGTCAGCCTGCCGAAGGAATTCGACCCGGACGATGGTGAGATCACGCGGACCCGAAAACTGCGACGCAAGGTTGTACAGGAACGCTATGCCGACGTGATCGCGGCGCTCTACGACGGTTCAAAAGATGTCCACGTAAGCGCGCAGGTGACTTACGAGACAGGGGAAATAGGGAAGGTCGAAAGAAGCCTTCCCATCAGGGAGGTATAAATGGATTGGGTCTTTCTATCTGAACTTGCGATCAATGGAGCCTTGACGGGTCTCTTGTATTCGCTCTTCGCTATCGGCCTCGTGCTGATCTACAAAGCGTCCTCGGTGCCCAATCTGTCGCAGGGTGGGCTGACAATGGTCGGGGCCTATGTGGTTCTTGCCCTTTCACATGACGCGGGTCTGCCGCTGTGGCTGGCCATTCCGCTTGCTGCGGTGATCATGTTCGGCCTGGGATTTGGCATTGAGCGTGTTGCCCTGCGCCGTCTCGCGGGCCGTCCGGTCGTCATGATCCTGATGCTGACACTTGGCCTGGACATCTTCCTGCGGGGGACAACACTTGCAATCTGGGGTGGGACATCCCGTTCGGTTGATTTGGGGGTCAGCTATGAACCGCTGTTCCTGGGCGACATCTTCGTCAGCCGCATCCATCTTGTCGGTGCCGGTGTTGCGCTCGCACTCTTTGTCGCCTTCATGCTGTTCTTCCGAACCCGGACCGGGATCAAGTTGCGGGCGATCGCGGATGATTACATGGCTTCGTGGTCGGTCGGCATTTCGGTTGAGCGCGGCGTAGGGTTGTCCTGGGCACTGGCATCAGTTGTTGCCGTCGCCGCAGGCGTCATCTGGGGCGAGATTCAGGGTGTCGATCAGGCGCTGTCGCTGTTGCTTCTGAAGGGTCTGACGGTGGCCGTTCTTGGTGGACTCGACAGTATCCTCGGCGCAGTGATCGCGGGCATCATTCTGGGCGTCGTCGAAAACGTTGGTGCCGATCTTCTGGATCCGCTTGTCGGAGGCGGAAGCCGCGAGCTTATCGTCGCCGCCGTGCTCATTCTTACGGTCATGATCCGTCCGCACGGGCTGTTCGGCCGTCACGACATCGAAAGGGTCTAAGGGATGTTTTATAGACTTTCCGGCGTCCATCACGCCAACTATGTATCCGATAGTCGTATCTTCAAGGTACCTGCTGACCGGAACCTGGCTGTATTCATCTTCCTGATTGGACTTGCCGCGCCATTCATCATACCGTCGCTCTACCTGAACAGTTACATGCTTCCGTGGCTGATCTGGACGGCCGCCGCCCTTGGACTTAACCTGGTGACAGGTTGGGCTGGCCAACTTCACTTGGGCTATGCTGCGGTCATGGCCGTCGGGGCGTATTCGGCGATCCACGCGGCGCGTTTCGGCGTGCCATGGGAATTCGCCCTGATCATTGGCGGGTTGACGTCATCTGTGATCGGCAGCCTGTTCGCCTTTGCCGCATTGCGGGTCAAGGGTCTCTATCTCGCACTCACGACTCTTGCGATGCAATTCGTGATGGACTGGGTTCTGACCCACTCGCCGGCGATTTCAGGGGGCTCGCACGCATCGCTCCAGTCACCAACTTTGGCGTTTCTTGGGCAGGATATTACCTCTGATACCGGTTTTTACTATGTCGCCTTCGGATGGTGTGTGTTGGTGACGATCTTCATGCTGAATCTCAAACGCACTGGGCTTGGTCGTGCCCTGGTCGCGGTACGCGAAAAAGACTTTGCTGCCGCGATCCTGGGTGTGAACAGTTTCTATTACAAGATCCTAGCCTTCGCGACTTCGTCTTTCATCGCGGGCGTCAGTGGTGCTTTGCTTGTCGCCACCTTCTTCTTTCTTGCCGCGCCGGAGCAGTTTTCGGTCACCGTATCTATCCAGGTTCTTGCGATGGTGATCGTTGGCGGCCTCGGCAGCGTAATCGGATCCTATTTCGGTGTTGCTCTGATCCTTCTTGTCCCCGGTTTGGTGAACGGTCTCGTCGTCACGGTGAGCGAGGGGCTTGGTATGCAGATCAATGTTGAAACGCTCGCTCACATCCCGAATGCGGTCTATGGCGCACTGATCGTCATTATCCTTCTGATCGAACCGCTCGGTTTGGGAAAACTCTACGGCAACATCAGAGACTATCTGATGGTCTGGCCCTTCGATCAGTTCAAGAAATAAGGGAAATGCCGATGCAAGAAAAAGTTGAAGCCGAGCACATTCTGTCCATGAACAGTGTCGAGGTGCTGTACGACAATGTAATGCTGGCGATCAAAGGTGTTTCGGTCAAGGTGCCAAAAGGCGAGATGATCGCGCTCTTGGGCTCGAACGGCGCGGGCAAAAGCACCACGTTGAAAGCGATCAGCGGTCTTCTGAAGGCAGAGCGCGGACGCATCAGCCGAGGTGAAATAACCTTCCAGGGAACAGAAATAACCGAAGTGCTCGCGCAAAACCGCGTCGGGATGGGTATCTGTCACGTCATCGAAGGGCGGCGGGTCTTTGAACACCTGACCCCCGACGAGAACCTGACCGCTGCTGCGCCGCGCGGAATGTCCCGATCGGCGCTGAATGCGGAAAAAGAAAAGATTTACGACTATTTCCCACGACTTGCCGAACGCCGCAATTCGCAAGCAGGCTATTTGTCTGGTGGCGAGCAACAGATGCTGGCCATCGGCAGGGCGCTGGTGACGCAGCCGAAACTGTTGATGCTCGACGAACCAAGTCTCGGCCTTGCCCCGTTCCTGGTCGAGGAAATCTTCGGCATCCTGCAAAAGATCAATCAGGAGGAGGGCGTATCCGTCCTGCTGGTGGAGCAGAACGCGCTGGCCGCTCTGGAGATTGTTTCGCAAGGGTATCTGATTGAGAACGGCCGCGTTGTCATGCACGGCACGGCCGAGGCGCTCAAATCCAACTCCGACATTCAGGAATTTTATCTGGGCGGCGGAGAAGAAACCGATTTTCACAACGTCAAGCACTACAGCCGACGCAAACGTTGGCTGAGCTGAGGTACTATTCAGAAATTGTTCAGGGAGGATCAAATGAAGGAACTTACCAAAGCGTTGGCCGTGTTTTCAATGGTTGGCGGAGCGATGTTCGGCACCCAGGCGCTGGCTGAGCCATTCAAGATTGGCGTCTGCTACGACCTCAGCAAAGCCTATACCTTTGCCACGCCGCAGGTTGCCCAGGCGGCACAAGATCTCGCCAAGCTGGTCAATATGAAGGGCGGTATCGGAGGAGAACCGGTCGAGGTTATCGTGCGCGATCATGGGAACGAACCGCAGCGCGGGATCGAGTGTTACTCCAAGCTCAGCCGCGAGGGTGTGTTCGTCTTCGATACACTGTCCACCCCGGTGTCTCTGGCCATCCTGCCACGGGCTATGGAAGATGGGCGCATTCTGATGCAATCGCTTGTCGGCCGCGGCGATGCCGTGGATGGCACGGTCTTTGACTGGGTCTATCCGATCGGGCCTACCTATTGGGGGCAGGCCGCCAACGACGTCGCCTACATCAAGCAATTGCACGACGGCGACTTGTCGGACGTGAAGGTGGGGTTTGTTTACTTCGATTATCCCTTCGGACAGGAGCCAATCGAGATTCTGGAAACCTTGTCCGAGAAAGAGGGTTTCGAGCTTGAGCTTTACCCCGTTCCGCTGCCCGGCAGCGACCAGGCCGGAGTATGGTCCAAGGTGCGCCGCGACAAGCCCGATCATGTGATCGTCTGGATGCTGGGCGGTGCCCATGTGGTCGCATCGAAAGAGATGCAGCGCAATCGCATCCCGATGGAAAAATACATTTCGGTCAACTGGCTGAACGAGGTCGATATTGCCAATATCGGCACTGATGCGGCCAAGGGCATCAAGCGCGGTACCAATGTCGTGGGCGGTCAGGATGTCGCCCTGTTCAAGGAGATCATGACCGAGCTTTATGACAACGGACAGGGCTCGGGCCCGATTGAGAAGACGCAGGACGTTTTCTATAATACGGGGCTGGCCATGTATTCGATCATGTTCGAAGCCGCGCGCAACGCGGTCGAACTCGAAGGGCTGCCGATCACTCCGACATCCTACAAGGCGGGACTTGAGTCGTTGAAGGGTTATGACGCCAACGGGTTGATGGCCCCCATTACGGTAACGGCCGAAGACCATGGCGGCGGTGGCCAGACGCGCATCGAAATGTGGGACGGGGAGGCTTGGGTGCCGCAAACCGAATGGATTTCTGAATACGGCGATGTCGTGTGGGATGTGGTTAAGGAAAGTTCCGCAAAATACGAGCAGTGACAGACTGATAGCAGGAAGGGTGGCGCTGTACAGGGCGGCGGCGCTCACAAAACAGTTTAGCCGCCCTAAACTCAACCAACGGGAGAGAGAATATGAAAATCAAACAGCACATCAAGGCGGTGGCCCTTACTGCCGCATTGGCAACAAGCGCGACGGTGGCTGCGGCGCAGGACAAGGAGCCGATCCGCTTCGGACTTTGCTTCGATCTCAGTAAATCGTACACGTTCATTTCACCGCAGGTGGCCCAGGCAGCCCAGGACCTGGCGATGTACACCAACGAAAACGGTGGAATCGAAGGCCATCCGGTTGAAGTCATCATTCGCGACCACGGTAACGAACCGCAGCGTGGCGTGGAGTGCTATGAGCAGCTGAAGCGCGAAGGTGTGTTCCTCTTCAACATGCTCTCGACGCCGGTCACAAACGCGGTTCTGCCGCGTGCCATGAAGGACGGAAACGTCCTGATGCAATCCTTCGTTGGCCGTGGCGATGCCGTGGACGGCGAGGTGTTCGAATGGGTTTTCCCGGTCGGCCCGACCTACTGGCAGCAGGCGGCAAATGACGTTGCCTTCATCAAAGGCCAGATGGGCGGTGATCTGAGCAAAGCAAAGATCGGGTTTATCTATCTGGATTATCCCTTCGGTCAGGAACCGATCGAGATCCTGAAAACACTTTCTGAAAAGGAAGGGTTTGAGCTGGAGCTTTATCCTGTGCCGCTCCCCGGGTCGGATCAAGCCGGCGCATGGAGCAATATCCGCCGTGATAAGCCAGATTACGTGATCAGCTGGCTGCTTGCCGGCGGACACGTGGTCGCCTCCAAGGAAATGCGCCGCAATCGGTTCCCGATCGACCGTTACCTGTCGGTCAACTGGCTGAACGAAGTCGACATCGCCAATATCGGTGCCGAAGAGGCGAAAGGCATCCTGCGCGGGACCAACGTGGCCGGTGGCCAGGAAGTTCCGATCGTCAAGACGATGCTGGACACCTACTATGCCAATGGCAAGGGCAGCGGTCCCGAGAGCCTTGTTCGCGACGTGTACTACAACACCGGCATGGCCATCTACTCGGTCGGCTTTGAAGCTGCACGTATCGCGATTACCGAAAACGGTTGGCCGATCACACCGGAAAGCATGAAGGCTGCCTATGAATCGATCGAGAACTTCGATGGCGACGGCGTCATGGCCCCGGTGACCGTAACCGGTGAAGACCACGGCGGCGGCGGCAAGACCCGAGTCGAACAGTGGAATGGCGAAACCTGGGTTCCGCTGACCGACTGGAGCGCCGACTATCTCGACGTTGTGTGGGAAGTCATCAAGCACAGTTCCAAGTCGTTCTCTGTCGAATAAGCAGGAACTTCCCCGCGGCAAACATGTCGCGGGGAAGCTTCGCATCAGAATTTCCCCAGTTAAAACGAAGCAGGTATCATGAGCCCTATTGATGTGAAAATCGAAGACGGCATTGCAACCGTCTGTATCAACCGGCCCGAACGCAAGAATGCGCTTTCCGTGGCCGCGACGAACGGGCTGACGGATGCCTGGGAAAAGATTGAGGCGGATGACAGCGTTCGTGTGGCCATTCTGACTTCGGCCGATTGCGGTGTTTTCAGCGCCGGGCTGGACCTCAAGGAAGCCACGCAAATCGCGCGCGACGAAGGCGTCGATATCCTGTCAAAGATGCGCGATCCATTTCACGAGACCATGCGCGCCTGCAAGAAGCCGATCATCGCGGCGATGACGGGGTCGCTGATGGCGGGCGGCATGATGCTGACGCTGAATTGCGATCTGCGGGTCGGTCTCAAGGGGACCAAGGTTGGCATTACCGAGGTAAAGATCGGTCGTGGATCGCCTTGGGCGTCGCCGGCGCTGTCCATGCTGCCGCAGCCCATCCTTATGGAAATCGTTCTGACCGGCGATTTGATGCCGATCGAGCGTCTGCACGAATACGGGTTCACCAACTATATCGAGGACACCCCCGATGCCGTTCGCGCACGGGCATTCGACCTTGCCAAACGCATAGCCAGCGGGGCCCCGCTTTCGGTGATCGCTGCCAAGGGCGGCGTTCGCGCGACCATGGACCTGGGCTGTGCGGGTGGCCTCGAAGAGGGTAAGCGCCTGCACGAGGTTGTATACGCCAGCAACGACGCGATTGAGGGCCCCAGGGCATTCGCCGAAAAACGCGCACCGGTCTGGACTGGAACCTGATGGAGACTGGAATGACTGAACTTATTCGTCTGGACAGGGATGGCCATGTCGGAATATTGCGTTTTCTTCAGCCAACTAAACGCAACCCTTACAGCATTGCATTCGTAGAGGAATTAGTGACACTCCTGCGCGAAGCCGAACGGGACGATACGATCCGTGCCGTTGTCATGACCGGTGGCGATCATTTCAGCAGCGGCGGCGATCTCGTTGGATTTCAGGCTGAAATCGCGAAAGGCGCAAGGGCGACATCGGAAATGGTCGACCGGGTTCACGATGGCGGACGCGCGGCCTATCTGTTTCGCAAGCCTCTGATTTCTGCTGTATGCGGAGTAGCATTTGGTGCCGGCCTCAGCCTGGCCCTGTCGGCGGATATCGTCGTAGCGGCCGAAGATGCCCGGCTGTGCGAGGTTTTTGCCCGCATCGGCGGCTGTCCCGACACCGGCTCGAGCTGGCTGCTTCAGCAACGTGCCGGCGCGGGCGTGGCGCGGATGCTTGTTCTCACAGGTCGTGAAATAGACGGGCGCACCGCCAAGGAACTGCGCGTCGTGGAAGAATGCGTACCCGCCGACCAGGTCGAGCAACGCGCTCTGGAAATTGCCCGCGAGATCGCACCACACCCGATGTTCGGTGTCCAGACAACCAAGCGCGTGATGCGCGCCACGGCGGAGTGCAGCTATCTGGAGGCTCTGGACATCGAACGCGATTCCCAAAGCGTTCTGCTGTGCGCGCATGATTTTCCAGAGGCCATGAAAGCGTTCTCAGAGAAAAGAAACCCCGAATTCAATGACCGATAGGTCGGTGGAAACCATATCGAAGAACCAAAGGAGAACGTAGATGAAGGTGCTTGTGCCTGTCAAACGCGTGATCGACTACAACGTGAAGGTCCGCGTCAAGGCGGACGGAAGCGGTGTCGATCTCGCCAATGTCAAAATGTCGATGAACCCGTTCGACGAAATCGCGGTCGAAGAGGCGATCCGCCTGAAAGAGGCCGGCAAGGTCGAAGAAGTCGTCGTCGTGTCGATCGGCGTCAAGCAGGCGCAGGAAACCCTGCGCACCGCTTTGGCCATGGGCGCCGACCGTGCCATTCTGGTTAACGCCGCTGATGACGTCCACACCGACATCGAACCGCTGGCCGTCGCCAAGATCCTCAAGGCCGTCATCGCCGAGGAGAACCCCGGTCTGGTGATCGCGGGCAAACAGGCCATCGACAACGACATGAACGCCACCGGCCAGATGCTGTCGGCGCTGTTGGGGTGGTCGCAAGGCACCTTCGCCTCGGAACTGGACATCGACGGCGACAAGGCCGTGGTGACCCGCGAGGTCGACGGCGGTTTGCAGACCATCAAGGTCAACATGCCTGCAATCGTCACCGTGGACCTGCGCCTGAACGAACCGCGTTACGCTTCGCTGCCCAACATCATGAAGGCCAAGAAGAAGCCGCTGGACGAAAAAACCGCCGCCGATTACGGCGTCGACACTTCGCCGCGTCTTGAAGTGGTCAAAACGACCGAGCCGGCAACACGTGCCGCCGGCATCATCGTCGGCTCGGTTGACGAGCTGGTTTCGAAACTCAAAGAAGCGGGGGCTGTGTAATGGCTGTTCTTCTACTCGCCGAAGTCAACAATGGTGAACTGGCGCTGGACGCCACCGCCAAAGCCGTCACCGCCGCCCGGGCACTGGGCGACGTGACCGTTCTGGCCGCGGGTGCTTCCGCCGCCGCAGCTGGCGAAGCCGCCGCCAAGATCGACGGTGTCGCCAAGGTGTTGGTCGCTGAAGATGCGTCGCTGGGTCACCGCATGGCGGAACCCACCGCCGCGCTGATCGTGTCGCTGGCCGGTGACTATTCGCACATCGTGGCACCCGCCACGACCGACGCCAAGAACGTCATGCCGCGCGTTGCTGCGCTGCTGGACGTGATGGTGATTTCGGACGCCTCTGGCGTTGTCGATGCAGACACGTTCGAACGCCCTATCTATGCCGGCAACGCCGTGCAAACCGTCAAATCTTTGGATACGACCAAGGTCATCACCTTCCGCACCTCGACCTTTGATGCCGCTGGCGAAGGCGGCTCGGCCGCAGTCGAAACCATCGGTGCTGCCGACAACCCCGGCCTGTCCGAATGGGTCGAAGACAAGGTTGCCGCATCGGACCGCCCCGAGCTGACCTCGGCCGGCGTGGTCGTGTCCGGTGGCCGTGGCGTCGGATCTGAAGAGGATTTTGCCCTGATCGAGAAGCTGGCTGACAAGCTGGGCGCCGCCGTTGGGGCTTCGCGCGCTGCTGTCGACTCGGGCTACGCCCCGAACGACTGGCAGGTGGGTCAAACCGGCAAGGTTGTTGCCCCCGAACTGTATGTCGCCGTTGGCATCTCGGGCGCCATCCAACACCTGGCTGGCATGAAGGACTCGAAGATCATCGTCGCGATCAACAAGGACGAAGAAGCACCGATTTTCCAGGTTGCTGACTTCGGCCTGGTCGCCGACCTGTTCGAGGCCGTCCCGGCCCTGACTGACGCACTGTAAATTGCGTCACATCAAATGCGAGAAGGCCCGCCATCCGGCGGGCCTTTTTGTATGCTCATCTTGTTACTAATTGAAAGGGAACCGCTTTTTTGAGGTGCCCATAGACTCTAATTCATATGGCTTCTATGGCTAGGGCAATCCCCTGCCCACCACCGATACACATGGTAATCAGCGCGCGTTTTGCGCCGGTACGCTCCAGCTCGTAGAGCGCTTTGACAAAGATTATGGCCCCCGACGCCCCGATAGGATGTCCGAGAGCAATTGCGCCGCCGTTGGGGTTCACCTTGTTGCCATCCAGACCAAGAGTTTTACTCACGGCCAAAGCCTGAGCCGCGAAGGCTTCGTTTGACTCGATGACGTCGAAATCAGAAATTGTCAGGCCTGTACGTTTCAAAAGTCCTTCGACAGCCGGAATTGGCCCGATTCCCATGATGTCCGGGCGTACTCCTGCAACATGATATCCAAGCAGGCGTGCGCGCGGTTTCAACCCTGCATCTGATGCAGCATCTGCCGTGGCCAGCACAACTGCGGCGGCCCCATCATTGAGACCCGAAGCATTCCCCGCCGTCACGGTGCCATCCTTCTGGAAGGCCGGACGCAGTTTGCCGAGCATTTCAACTGTGCTCGCCTTGGGGTGTTCATCGGTGTCAAAAGAAGCAGTGTTGCGTTTGACCTTGACCTCGACGGGAACGATCTGGGATTTGAAATACCCCTCTTTGAGCGCGTTCAGAGCGCGCTCCTGGCTTTGAAGGGCAAACGCATCCTGAGCTTCGCGCGTGATGTCGTATTCGGCGGCGACGTTTTCCGCTGTTACGCCCATATGCCCGGTGCCAAACGGACAGTTCAACGCGCCGAGCATCATGTCAGTTGCACCCGTGTCACCCATTTTCTGCCCCCAGCGAATGGCTGGCACGATATAGGGCGAGCGGCTCATGCTTTCGCTGCCACCGGCAAGAGCCATTGTTGCATCACCCAGCATCAGCGACTGCGCCGCTGACACAATAGCCTGTAGCCCAGAACCGCAGAGCCGATTGACGTTCATTGCGGGCGCCTTTTCTGGCACGCCAGCGGCAATAGACGCCGCGCGGCTAAGATACATGTCGCGCGGCTCTGTGTTAATAACATGGCCAAAAACAACGTTTCCAACCTGCTTGCCTTCGACACCTGAACGCGCAAGCGCCTCTTTCGCCACTATGCTACCCAGTTCGATCGGAGACGTGCCCGAAAGAGAGCCGCCAAAGGTTCCGATGGCTGTTCGCACACCATCCAATACTACGATATCTTTCATTTTCACTCCGGTTCTTCATTTTTTGCGTCACGCAGGCCGTGTACTGCCCAGTGTCAGCCCGTTACCCTGACCTGCGCGTTCGGTGCCTTGATGGAACTTGCCTGGGAGTAGGAAGTTGATACCGCGCCAGTTCAGGAAAGCCGTCTCGAGCAAAATAACGCGGCGTTTGCCTTGAGACTGGGCCATTGCCGAAAAAATAACAGATGTTAGATTTATGGCAATACCAACCTTAGGAATGGATTCCAAAATGTCTCTGATTACGAATAGTTCGGCCTGGGCCGCAGATGAACATAAGATGTTCGCGGATAGCACACGCAAGCTTTTCGATGCCGAAATGGCTCCAAACATCGAAAAATGGGCGGAGCAGGGCATTGTTGACCGCGACTTCTGGAAAACAGTCGGTCAACAGGGTGTCATGGGTGGCTCGATTGCCGAAGAATATGGCGGGTTCGGTGGCGGCATCGGGTTCGATGCGATTACCGTTTACGAGCAAGGGCGCACCGGTGACACGGGTTGGGGCTATGGCATCCAGTCCATCGTAATCCATTATATCAACGCCTATGGCAGCGAAGAACAGAAGAAAAAGTGGTTGCCGAAGCTGGTCAGCGGCGACAGTGTCGCGGCGATCGCGATGACCGAGCCAGGAACGGGCTCTGACCTCCAGAACGTCCAGACCCATGCGGAAAAGGATGGCAACCATTACAAGATCAACGGCTCGAAGATCTTCATCACCAACGGACATACAGCCGATCTGGTTGTCGTCGTGGCAAAGACCGACCGTAACGCTGGCGCCAAGGGCGTTTCGCTGATCGTTCTGGAAACCGAGGACGCCGAAGGCTTTCGTAGGGGACGGAACCTGAAGAAGTTGGGCATGAAGGGATCGGATACGGCTGAGTTGTTCTTCGAGGATGTGCGCGTGCCTACGGCGAACCTGCTTGGCCCGGAAGAAGGGCAAGGTTTCTACCAGTTGATGAAGCAGCTCCCTTGGGAACGGCTGATGATTGGCGTTACCGCGCTAGGCTTCATTGACTTTGCCATCGATGAAACTGTGAAATATGTACAGGACCGCAAGGCATTTGGTAACCGCATCATGGATTTCCAGAACACACGCTTCAAATTGGCGGAATGCAAGACCAAGGCCGAATTGCTGCGCACCTTCGTCAATGACGGGCTCGTGCGCCTCGAAAAGGGCGAACTTGATGCGGCCACGGCCTCGATGGCGAAATGGTGGGGCAGCCAGACGCAAAACGAGGTCATGCATGAATGCCTGCAACTGCACGGCGGTTATGGTTTCATGATGGAATACCCGATCGCGCGCCTTTATGCCGACAGCCGGGTCCAGATGATCTATGGCGGCACCAACGAGATCATGAAGGAACTGATCGCACGTTCGATGGATGTTTGATCCGTTCGGTGCCGGGGGGGGTTATTCTTCTCCCGGCCCGAGGATATCTTCGCTGTGCTCCCCCAGTCGAGGGGCAGGGCGGTGATCATGCCGCGCCGGCGTTGCCGAGAATCGTATCGGCGGGCGTGTCGTCCAGATCGCACCTTCGGTTGGGTGATCAATCTGTTGAAAGAACCCGGTCGCGGCAAGATGGGGATCGTTCGGCAAATCCGACAGGTTGCGCACCGGCATGGCGGGTATGTCGGCATTCTCCATCAGGGCAAGCCAGTCATCTGTTGTCCGAGTTAGGGCAATCTGCGCCACCATATCGTATACAGCGCCGATGTTGCGGCTACGGGTGTCCATGTCAGTGACCCAGACGTGGTCGATCATGTCATCGCGCCCGACCGCCTTGAAGAACCGCGCCCATTGTACGTTGGTGTAGGGCAGAATTGTGATATATCCATCTGCCGTCTTAACCGGACGCCTATGCGGAACCAGCATCCGGGCATAGCCGAAATCCTGCGGGGTCTCTTCGAAGGTGGCACCATCCAGATGTTCGGCCAGCAGGAAGGCGGCCAGCGTCTCAAACATCGGCACCTCGACATGCTGGGCTTCTCCCGTACGCTCGCGGTGGAACAGGGCTCCCATCACGGCATAGGCGGCCGTCACGCCGCCAAGCTTGTCGGCTAGAATCGTAGGGGCATATGCGGGCGGCGCTTCGGGATCGCGCAATGTTGCCAGGCTAGCTAACCCGGAAACCGACTGGACGGCATCGTCGAACGCGGGTCGGGCGGCATAGGGTCCGTCCTGCCCGAATCCAGTAGCAGATACCGTGATCAGGTTCGGATTTTCCTGGCGTAGGGTTTCGGGATCGAGAGACAATCTGGCTAGCGCCGCAGGCCGTATGCTTGAAATCATCACGTCGGCATCGATAAGCAGCTTGCGCAATCGATCCCGACCGGTCTGCGTCTTCAGATCGAGTACGACACTGCGCTTGTTACGGTTGGTACCCAGAAAAGCGGCGCCCATCAGTTTGTTGCGTGATGGCTGGACCTGGCGAAGAAGATCGCCCTCTGGGCCTTCCACCTTGATCACATCGGCCCCCAGATCGCCCAGCATTTGCGTCGCCAAAGGTCCGAAAACGACCGAAGTCAGATCCACGATCTTCACGCCTTGAAGGATCGCGGGTTTTTTCTCAGCGGTCATTTAGTTGCCCAACCTTTTTTTGAACGAGGGTAGAACTCGGCGCGAAGGGCTTTGCCTTCCGCATCGAAGGCCGGGCAGGGGCCCAGTGTCGTTTCGCCGACGCTGCGCCGGATCGGGGGTGTCGGGACCTTGATCTCGCCGGAGGGTGTGCCAATCACGGACCGGTCAAGCTGAGGGTGATCGGACAGGGTCGCCACGTCGTTCACGGCCCCGGAGGCAATGCCCGCAGCGTCAAGCCGCTTCAGCATCTCGGCGCGGTCATGAGAGGAGAACACGGCCTTGATGAGCGCTTCGAGCGCGGGCTTGTTTTCAATTCGCGCCGTGTTGTCGTGAAACCGGGGGTCGGTTGCCAGAGGCGCGTCGCCCAGTATGTGTTCACAGAACCGTTGCCATTCGCCGCTGTGCTGCACGGTAATGACGACAAGCTGACCGTCCTTGCACGCATAGGCCCCGTACGGGCAGATGACCGTGTGGTTCAGTCCGACACGGGGTGTCGGCTTGCCAAGGTAATCGTGATATAGCAGCGGAACCGACATCCAGTCGGCCATCACGTCAAACATTGCCACCGAAACACCGCTGCCCTTGCCGGTGCGATCACGCCCGACAAGTGCTTCGCAAATTCCGGCATGGGCTGTCATACCGGTGGCAATATCGCAGACGGAAACGCCAACCCGCCCCGGTCCGTCCGCCGTGCCGGTCACCGATGCCAGACCGCTTTCGCATTGCACCAGAAGATCATAGGCCTTGGCATTGCGCATCGGACCGTCCTCACCGTATCCGGTGATGTCGCAGGTCACGAGACGCGGGAACCTCTCTCGCAGCGTGGCGGAATCGAGCCCAAGCTTGACCAGCGCGCCCGGCAGCAGGTTTTGAATAAACACATCCGCGTTTTCCAGCATCCTGAGCAGGATTTCCCGGTCCTCGCCGGCTTTAATATCCAGGGCGACCGATTCTTTCCCTCGGTTCAGCCATGTGAAATAGGCGCTTTCACCATTGGCGGCGGTATCGTAGGCGCGGGCGAAATCGCCTGTGCCCTTGCGTTCGATCTTGATCACGCGCGCGCCGGCATCGGCCAGTCGCGAGGAGCAAAAAGGCGCGGCGACTGCCTGTTCCAGCGCAACTATGAGTTTGCCAGAAAGGGGGGCTAAATCTGAACCTGACATGAGTTTCCCGAAAATGTTCCAAAGAGGTTGACTAAATCTAACATTTGTTAGATTTATTATCAATACGCTTAACCAGAGAATTGATTACTTGAAGGAGAACGCCGGTGCCGGACGCCAAAGGACCAGACCAGATTTTCCAGGGCGCACTGACAAAGGGAGAGATCCTGCTGCCAAAGTGCGAAGACTGCGAGGCCTATCATTTTTTCCCGCGCGTCCTGTGTCCCCATTGTCATGGCGCCGCGATTTCATGGAAGCAGGCCACCGGCAAGGGACGGGTCCACACCACAACCGTCGTGCGCCGAAAGCCCGAACGGGGAGGTGACTACAATGTGTGCGTTGTCGAGCTGGACGAGGGCGTTCGGATGATGAGCCGGGTCGAGGGCATTGCTCCAGGTGAGGTCGCCATCGACATGGCTGTAACCGCTTTCGTGAGCGAGGCCGAGGGCGCTCCGGCCGTGCTTTTCAAGCCATCGGAGGGATAAGATATGACCGCTGAACTTCGGGGAAAATCCGCCATCGTGGGAACCGGTCATGCCGGTTTTGGAGAGGCACATGGTCTGACGGCATATGATGTCATGGCGCAGTCCGCACTTGCAGCGCTTGGCGATGCCGGGCTGAATCTGTCCGACGTCGATGGGCTGTTCTGCACCATGATGGAAGACAGCATGCCGGCGCTTATGGCGGCTGAGTATCTGGGCATTCAGCCGCGTTTCATTGATGGCACGATGTCGGGTGGATCATCCTTCGTGAATTATCTGACGTCAGCGACCATGGCGCTTGATGCCGGCCTGTGTGATGTCGCCCTGATTGTTTATGGCTCCAACCAGCGCACCGCGTCGGGCAGACTGGTGACCGCCTCGCGCCCGCCGGCCTATGAGGCGCCGTACAATCCGCGCTATCCGATCTCGGCATATGCGATGGCCGCGGCGCGGCACATGCATGAATACGGCACCACCCGCGAACAACTGGCCGACGTGGCCGTTGCCGCGCGGGCCTGGGCGCACCACAATCCCGAAGCGTTCGAGCGCGGCCCGCTGACCCGCGAGGACGTGTTGGGCGCGCGCATGGTGGGCGATCCGTTGACCGTGCGCGATTGTTGTCTTGTCACCGACGGCGGCGGCGCGATCGTAATGGTCCGCGCGGACCGCGCCCGGGATTTCCCAAAGGCGCCTGTCTATGTGCTGGGCAGTGCTGCGGAAAGCTCGCACCGGCAGATTTCGCAGATGAAAGATTTCACCGTGACCGCCGCCCGCGACTCGGGCGCGCGCGCCTTTGCTGCGGCCGGAGTGACCGCTGCGGACATCCAGGCGGTCGAGCTTTATGATGCCTTCACCATCAATACCATCCTGTTTCTTGAAGATCTGGGGTTCTGCGCCAAGGGCGAGGGCGGGGCCTTCGTCGAAGGCGGGCGCATCGCGCCTGGCGGCATCTTGCCTGTTAACACGAATGGCGGGGGCCTGTCCTGCGTGCACCCCGGGATGTACGGAATCTTCACCGTGATCGAGGCTGCGCGTCAGATCCGTGGCGACGCGCCGGGCATTCAGTTGAAGGATATCGACCTGGCGCTGGCGCATGGCAACGGCGGTGTGCTGTCCAGTCAGGTCACGGCAATACTTGGATCGCAAAACACGCTCTGACGGCAATTAAGGGAGGAAAGATAATGCCATTGGATTTCGAGGCACTGTCGAACTGGGACTTTGAGGAAATCGAACAGACGCTGACCGAGCGGGATACCATCCTGTATGCGCTCGGCCTAGGGTTCGGCGAGGATCCGACCGACAAAAAGGAACTGGCCTACGTCTATGAGGACGGGCTGAAGACGGTTCCATCGATGGCGGTCACTATGGGGTACCCCGGCTTCTGGCTGCGCGATCCCAAGACCGGTGTGAACTGGCAGCAAGTGTTACATGGTGAACAGTGGCTGGATATCTACAAGCCGCTGCCGACCCATGGCCGGATTGTCGGCCGCAGCAAGATCGACTTCATCTCCGACAAGGGCGAGGGCAAGGGAGCCGTCATCTACCAAAGCCGCGATATCATCGACGCGGACAGCGGTGAAAAGCTGGCGCGCGTGGCGATGTCGGCCTTCTGTCGCGGCGATGGCGGCTTTGACGGTGAAAATAAGGCGGGCCCGGCACCGGCAGCGCTGCCTGACCGCGCGCCCGATCACGTCTGTGAAATCGAAACCCTGCCGCGCCAAGCGCTCATTTATCGCCTCAGCGGCGATTTCAATCCGCTTCACGCTGACCCGGATGTCGCCCGTTCTGTCGGGTTCGACCGCCCGATCCTGCACGGTCTGGCGACCTATGGTCTGGCCGCCCGGGCGATCCTCAAGTCGGTGCTGGATTACGACGCCGCCCGGCTTGTCGGTCTGGATGTTCGGTTCTCGGCACCGGTCTATCCCGGCGAAACCGTGCGGTTCGAAATTTGGGAAGAGGACGGCGAGGCCCGGTTTCGCGCGTCGGTCCCGGCACGCGACGTCGTTGTTCTGAACAATGGCGCCGCGCGCTTCGCGTGAGGAGCAGAAGATGACTCAACCGCTCAAGGATATTCTGGTGTTGGATTTCAGCACCCTTCTTCCCGGTCCGATGGCGACGCTCATGCTTGCCGAGGCCGGGGCAGAGGTTATCAAGTTCGAACGGCCCGGGGTCGGTGAGGACGCACGCCACACGGAACCCATGATCGACGGGGAGAGCATCGGCTTTGCTGTGTTGAACCAAGGCAAGCGGTCGGTGGCCATCGACCTCAAGTCAAAGGGCGCGGTAGATTCTCTGCGGCCTTTACTTGAAAAGGCCGATGTTCTGGTAGAGCAGTTCCGTCCCGGCGTGATGGACCGGCTCGGGCTGGGATATGAGGCTGTGCGCGAGATCAATCCCGGTCTGATCTATTGTTCGATCACCGGCTATGGCCAGACCGGACCAAAGGCCAGCGCCGCTGGCCACGACCTTAACTACATCGGCGATGCGGGTATCCTGTCGCTGAGTCGCGGACCCGATGACCAACCGACAATGCCGTTCGGGCTGGTCGCCGATATCGGAGGCGGAACCTATCCGGCGGTGATGAATATCCTGCTGGCCCTGATCGCGCGGCAGGCAAGCGGGCAGGGGACGCATCTGGATATCGCCATGTCCGAGGGGGCGTTCGCCTTTGCCTATTGGGCCCATGCCGAAGGTGTGATCGCCGGGCAAAACATCGAAAGCGGCGGCAGCCGCCTGACGGGCGGCCTGGCCCGGTATCGGCTTTATACGGCTGCGGACGGGCGTCAGATCGCCGTTGGCGCGTTGGAAGAAAAGTTCTGGCAGTCGTTCTGCGATGTCATCGGTTTGCCGTCGGCGCTTCGCGATGACTGGTCCGAGCCTGATTCCTGTGCTGCGGAAGTTGCGCGTCGTCTGGGGAAACAGCCCTCGACCCATTGGGAGCCTTTGCTGGCGGCGGCAGATTGTTGCTGTTCGGTCGTAAAAACGCACGCCGAGGCGTCGCGTGACCCGCATTTCAAAGCGCGTGACGTTTTTGGGCGAACCCTGAGCATATCCGGCCAGAATGCGCCCGCATTGCCGCTACCAATTGCGCCGGAGTTCCGGTCTCCGGCCAACTCGGTCGGAGTTGCGGCCGCCTTGGGAGAAGACAATGCGCGTTACGGGCTGGACGCGCCGGACACAGATTAAATCCCGTTGACGTGCTGGTGGTGAATCACTATTCTAACAATTGTTAGAAAAATGGAGAGATCCAATGACCGAGTCCGATGACCACCTGCCTGCAGAAGCCGAGCGCTTTGTCATGCCGTCGCACTATGTCGAAAGCGACAGCCTCGAAGTGCAGGGGTTTGCGACAGCGGCTTTGCGCGATCTTTCGCTGGATGCAACCAAGCGGGACAAGGCGATCCGTCTGTTTGAAGCGGTTCGCGACGACATTCGTTACGACCCATATTGTTTTGCGCTGGATGAAGATTCTTACCGTGCCAGCCGGATCGCAGGGGCAGAAGCGGCATTTTGCGTTCCCAAGGCGATCCTGCTTGCGGCCTGTTTGCGTGCTGTGGGTATCCCCGCCGCACTTGGGTTTGCCGATGTGCGCAACCACCTGAACACCCCTAAGCTGCAGGAGTTGATGGGGACTGACCTATTCATCTATCACGGCTACGTTCAACTGTGGCTGGATGGTGAGCCCTACAAGGTAACACCTGCATTCAACATGGAGCTGTGTGAAAGATTCGGGGTCAAGCCTCTGGTCTTCGACGGGTATCACGATGCGCTGTTCCACGAGTTCGATGAACAGGACCACCGGCACATGGAATATGTGAACGATCGAGGGCTCTATTTCGACGCGCCCATGGACGAATTCCTGGTGGCGTTCAAGGAAACCTATCCGAAGCTGGAAGAATTCAACCGCGTACGGATTTCCAGGGATGCAAGCGGATACGATTCCGGTTTCGCAAAGGAGGATGCTTCTTGAGGTATTTGGAGGATTTCGCGCCGGGCCAAGTCTATCACTTTCGCAGCGCCCCGATGAGCGCAGCCTCAATAAAGGCATTTGCCAAGGAATGGGATCCGCAGCGGCTGCACACCGACGAAGACTATGCGGCCACCATACATGGCAGCCTGATCGCCTCGGGCTTTCAGACGATGCTGGAGGTGTTCAAGCCTGTCATGACCGAGATGATGGTCGATGTTGCCAATATCGGTGGCATGGGCTTTGACAATTTGCGCTGGCTGCGGCCAGTGCGCCCGAACGAACCCCTTGATGTTGATATGACGGTCAATTCGGTCACGCCGTCCAAAAGCAAGCCCGACAGAGGTATTTTGCACTATACGCTCAGCGCCAAAAACCCCAAAGGCGAGATCGTTTTTTCGACCGACACCCCTGTGATGATTCAGCGAAAACAAAATGACACAGACTGATACAGTTTCCAGCGAACAAGAAGACCTTCGCCTGTTGCGAGAGAGCGCGCGCACCCTGTTCGAGCGCGCGGGCGGAAGTGGAAGAGCCAGAAAACTACGTGATGCCGACGGCGGTTTCGACCCGAAAATGGTCCGGGAATTGGCCGAGGCCGGCGTATTCGGCGTGGCGGTGCCCGAAGATCAGGGGGGTCTTGGCATGGGCTTGGCCGCCGGGGGCGTCATCGCAGAAGAGGCCGGTCGCGTGATTGCACCGGAACCGGTCGTGCTGACGATCGGTCTGAGCCTCGGCCTTCTGCGCCGCCTTTGCCCGGAACATCCGAAGATGGCGCAGCTCATCGGCGGCGAAATTTCACTGGCGGTTGCCTGGCAGGAACGTGGCCCGGGCGGAGCGCCCGCCAATGCGACCTGCCGATACGCAGACGGACGGCTGACCGGCAGCAAGGCTTGGGTGGTCGGCGCGACCGGATCGCACGGCTTCCTTGTTGTGGCCAAAGGAGATGATGGTCCGGTTCTGGTTCTGGCCGAGGCAGACGCGGACGGGCTTGTTACGACCAGGCGGGCGCAGGCCGACGGCAGTTCCCTGGGCGAGCTTTCGTTTTCAGGAATACCGGCCGCGGAACTGGCCAGCGGCGACGCGGTTCAGGCTGCGCTTGCCGAGGCTGTCGCCGATGCAACGGCGCTAGCCGCGGCAGAGCTTGTCGGCCTGAGCGAGTGCGCCTTCGAGATTACGCTCGACTACATCAAGACGCGCGAGCAGTTCGACAAGCCGATCGGGTCATTCCAGGTCATCCAGCATCGAGCCGTCGACCTTAACGTGATGTGCGAGGTTGCACAGGCGGGCGTCCGCGAAGTTCTGGCGCTGATGGACCGTGAAACCGATCAGAAGGTTCGGGCACAGCTTGCCAGCCGTGCCAAGGCGCGTGCGGTTACGACCGCCAAAAGGATTACCCGCGACGCGGTCCAGTTGCACGGGGCGGTCGGTTACACCGATGAGTTCGATATCGGGCTCTACCTGAACCGGGCGCTGGTGCTGTCGGCCTGGTTGGGCGACGACGCCTATCACAGACGGATTTGGTTCGATGCACGCGAAGCAGAGGGGGCAGCACAATGACCGACTGGAACGCAACGAGCGATGCGGACTTCCGCAAAGAAGTGCGCCAGTTCTTCGAGGCGGAATATCCCGAGGAACTGCGCCACCTGCCGCATCGTCCCAAGTTCGCCGAGATCGAACATTGGCACCGCAAGCTGCACGCCAAGGGCTGGGTCGCGCCGGCCTGGCCTGCGGAATACGGCGGCATGGGGCTGAACGCCGCCAAGCTTCTGATTTTCTACGAGGAGCAGCAACGCTGGGGCGTCAATCGTGGCCGCGACATGGGCGTGCAGATGGTCGGCCCACTGATTATCAAGTTTGGCACCCAGGAACAGAAAGACTATTGGCTGCCGCGTATCCTGAGTTGTGAAGACATCTGGTGTCAGGGCTATTCGGAACCCGGCGCCGGATCCGATCTGGCCAACCTGCGCACACGCGCAGAGATTGATGGCGGCGAATTTGTCATCAACGGACAGAAGATCTGGACCACGATGGCGCATGATGCCACGCACATCTTCATGCTGGTGCGCACTGATCCGGATGCGCCCAAGAAACAACAGGGCATCAGTTTCCTGCTCGCTCCGATGGATCAACCCGGAGTCGAGGTGCGCACGATCACTACCCTGTCGGGCGAGACCGAGTTTTGCGAGGTCTTCTTCGACAATGCCCGTACGCCCAGTGAAAACCTCGTGGGCGAGTTGAACAAGGGCTGGACGATGGCCAAGGCGCTTCTGAGTTTCGAGCGCATCTTCATCGGCTCACCAAGCCTGGCCCAGAACGCACTGGGGCAACTGGAAAGCTTTGCCCGGGGCCGTGGCGCTTTCGATGATCCGGTGTTCCGCGACCGCTTTGCCCAAGCCGCACTCGATGTTGAAGATCACGCCGCGCTATACGCCCGTTTTGCCGATCAGCTCAAGCGAGGTGAAACGCTCGGCGCGGATGTCTCGATGCTCAAAATCTGGGTGACTGAGTGCTTTCAGCGCATTACCGAGCTTATGATCGAAGCTGCCGGCCCCGACGGCGGTACCATCGGGCCACTTCAGGTCGGCAACGTAAGTGTCGATGTCCTTGCGAGCTTTTATAAGGCCAGGCCGACCACGATCTACGGTGGGTCGAACGAAATCCAACGAAACATTCTGTCCAAGGCCGTCCTCGGACTGCCTGGCTGAACCCATACTCATACCCACACCCTACGGAGGAAAAGAACTATGTCGGAGCGCTATGCAAAGTACGACAAACTGAAATTTGACTACCCGGCGGATCGCGTCCTGCGCATCACTTTTGACCGCCCTGAGTCCTTTAATTCCGTGGACGCGGAAACCCATACCCAGATGACGGACATGTGGATCGATATCGACCGTGATCCCGACATCAACGCGGTCATTGTAACCGGCGCGGGAAAGGCGTTTTCCGCCGGCGGTGATTTTAGCTTGATTGAAAAAATGATCGGCGACTCGCACGAGATCATGAAGACTTGGAAAGAGGCCAAGGACCTTGTCTACAACATCATCAACTGCAACAAACCCATCATTTCCGCGATCAACGGACCTGCGGCCGGTGCCGGTCTTGTGGTTGCCATCCTCGCCGACATCTCGATTGCCGGGAAGAAGGCCAAGATTGTCGATGGTCACCCGCGCCTGGGTGTTGCCGCTGGCGATGTCGCGGCGATCATCTGGCCGCTGCTGACTTCGATGGCCAAGGCGAAATACTATCTGATGACTTGTAAGCCGGTTTCGGGCGAAGAGGCCGAGCGCATCGGCCTTGTCTCAATGTGCGTCGAAGATGACGAGTTGCAACAAATCGCTTTGGACACGGCCGTCGAGCTGGCCAACGGCTCGCAAAGCGCAATCCGCTGGACCAAGTATTCGCTGAACAACTGGCTGCGCCAGGCTGGCCCGATCTTCGATGCGTCGACCGCGCTGGAGATGCTCGGTTTCATGGGTGAAGACGTCAGGGAAGGCGTTCTGTCACATCGGGAGAAGCGCGCGCCGAACTTCCGCAAGGACTGCCCGCTTTAACGCCTGATTGGACGAGGAGGCATGGAAATGTCTGAAGATATCTACCAAGATATAGCGCAAGCCTATGCCGCTGCGGCCGAAAAGGCTCCTGGCCTGAAATCGCGATTTACGGCTGCCGGATTTGATCCGGCAGCCGTCACATCGGTGGCGGACCTCTCGCGTCTTCCAGTGATGAAGAAGGAGGAGCTTCTGAAGATCCAGCGTGACAATCCACCCTTCGGCGGGTTCCTCGCATCGGATCTCAAGGATATCGGGCGGATCTACGTATCCCCCGGCCCGATTTTCGAACCGGCCCTATCGGGCGGTGGCGGCCACGGTCTGGACCTGCTGTTCAAGGCGGCCGGCGTGGGGCCCGGGGATATCATCCTGAACACCTGGATGTACCACCTCGTGCCGGCAGGCTTGCTGTTCGACGAAGCGGCACAGTCCGCCGGCGCCACGGTTATCCCCGGAGGCGTTGGCAATACCGAGCTTCAGGCACAGATCATCGTCGAAACCGGCGTGACCTCGATCTGCGCCTCGACCGCGTTTTTCCTGACGCTGGCGGACAAAGTGATCGAAACCTATGGCCGCGACGCATGGAAGGTAAAGACGGCCTTCCTCGGCGGAGAGATGGGCGATTGGATGGCCAAGCGCCGCCGGATTGAGGCCGACTATGGCGTCTCCACCTGGGCTGCCTATGCCACTGCGGATCTGGGCCTTGTCGCCTATGAGGATGGCGGCGAAGGCTATGGAGTTCATCCCGACCGCGTGGTGCAAATCTGCGATCCGGACAGTGGAGAACAGGTCGCTCACGGGGAACCGGGCGAGGTTGTTGTGACCGCGCGCGATGCAACTTGGCCGATGATCCGGTTCGGTACCGGCGACAGCGCCTTTGCGCTGGAAAGCAACGCGGATGGCACCGTCAGCCGGATTTCCGCACTGCAGGGCCGGGTCGGCGCAGCGGTCAAAGTGCGCGAGATATTCGTTTATCCACGCGTGATCGAAGAAGTTGTCATCGGTACGCCCGGCGCAACGGCCGCGCAGGCCGTGGTAACGCGCGAGAACGATCGCGACATGATCCGCCTCTCGCTTGTGCTGGAAGACGGTGCCGACGCTTCTGCTGCGGAAACAGCCGCCATCGAAACCTTCAAACTGCATGCACGAATTCGCGCCGACGAGGTGAGCATTGTTGCGGAACTACCCGAGAATGCAGAACTGATCGTCAACCAAAAAGACGGCTGAGATCGGCTGAAACCGGAAAGCGTTCCAACAGACTTGGGAGCGGCCAGGACATCCTGGCCGCTCCCAAGTCAGTTCAAGAGTCAGAACGCGTTCAACCCGGTCAGGTTCCGGCCGATGACCAGCTTCTGAATCTCGGTGGTCCCGTCCGGGATCGGCATGACCTTGGCATTGCGAAAGTGCCGTTCGACTGGAAACTCTTTGGTGATGCCGTTGCCGCCGTGGATTTGCACCGCTTTTCCGGCGATCTCTACCGCCATCTCTGTCGCATACCATTTCGCCATCGAGGTCTGGGTGTCGCAGCGCACGCCCAGGTCCAAAAGTTGCAGCCCGCGCTGACACAACAGGCGCGCTGCATCCAGGTGCGTGGCCATGTCGGCCAGGTAGCCCTGGATCAACTGGTGCCCGCCGATCGGCTTGCCATGCTGTTCGCGATCCTGCGCATATTTGACGGCACATTCCAACGCTGCCTGGGCAATGCCAATGCTCGTCAGGCCGACAAACACGCGAGCGCTTTCAAACAGCTTCAAAGTCTGGAACAGGCCTCCGCCCGCATTACCCAGAACATGCTCGGCGGTGGTTTCCGCCCGGTCGAAAAACAATTCGCAGGTCGAAGCACCGACAAGCCCCATCTTGCGCAATTCGCGGCTTTCGTATCCGCCGGTGTCACGGTCGACGATGACCATGGAAATACCGTCGTCCAGATTGCAGACAACGATGGCGAAATCCGACTGGGCCCCATTGGAAATCCAGAGCTTCTGGCCGGTGACGAAAATCTTGTCGCCCTCGCGGTCTGCACGGGTCTTGACCTCGCGCACGTTCGAGCCGACCTCTGGTTCGGAAATACACGTGGCACAGATCCGTTCACTGCGCAGGAGCGGCTTCAGATAGGCCTCTTTCTGCGCCGCATTTCCCAAAAGGTTGACGGCGAACACGGCATGACCCTGGATCAGGACCGCAATTGCCAGATCGGCCCATATCCGGGCCAGTTCCTCGTAAAGGATGCCATAGGTCATGCGGTCGATTCCGGCACCGCCGTCTTCCTCGGGTATCAGGCCGCTGATCAGCCCGAATTCCTCGACCTTGGCGAACAGGGACTTCAGCGTTTTCGCATCGGGCGGGTGTCCGAGGTCTTCGTATTTCTCGGCCAGCGGAGCGAACTCTGCCTCGGCCATCTTGCGGAAGTGCTCCAGCAACATGCGTTGCTCGTCTGTATAGATTGCCTGAGCGGCGGCGATCACGTTTTCCATAGTTTTTTCCTTGTTTCAGCGGCCGAGAATGGTGACGCAGGCGGCAGCTTCTTCTACCCCGTGCAAGCCCCCACCGTTTTCGGCAATGGCGTTCTGTGCCCCTTCGACCTGACGCGCGCCGGCTTCGCCGCGCAGCTGCGTGACCAGTTCAAAGACCTGCCCGATACCGGTGGCCCCGACCGGGTGGCCCTTGGATTCCAATCCGCCCGAAGGGTTCACCGGAATGCGTCCGCCGATCTTTGTGTCGCCGCGCAGGCTGGCCGGGCCGCCCTCACCGAATTCGACAAACCCGAGGTTCTCGATCTGGATCACTTCACCGACGGCCGTGGCGTCATGCACTTCGGCAACTGACATATCCTCGGGGCCGAGCCCGGCCTGTTCATAGGCCTGAAGCGCGGCCAGCCGGGTCAGGTGGTTCTTGTAATCTTCCGGCGGACGGTCGGTGCCCGAGCGCAGGATCGCGGCCTTGACCTTGATCGCGCGGGCGGGATCGAGCCCCAGCCGCTTGAGCCCTTCGCCCGTGCACAGCACGGCCGCCGCGGCACCGTCCGAGATCGGGGCGCACATCGGCAGGGTCAGCGGATAGGTGATGGGCGGCGCGGCCAGAACCTGATCGACACTCATGGCATCGCGATACTGCGCCAGCGGATTATGCGCGGAATGTGCATGGTTCTTGGCGGCGACGGCGGCGAACTGTTCCTGCGTGGTGCCAAAGGTCTTCATGTGCAACCGCGCGAAGCCTGCGTAGACATCCATGAACACGCTGTAGGGCTTGGGCGATTTCGATCCTTCGGGTTCCTCGACTCCGGTACCCAGATCGGCCAGCCGTTGCGCGACCTCGTCGCCGTTGCTGACGTCCCAGCCGCTGTCGAAGGCCGAAAACATCAACGCGCGGTCGTCGGAATACATCTTTTCGGCGCCTATGGCGAGGCAGCAATCGCCATTGCCCGCCTTGAGAAAATCCACCGCCAGTTTGAACCCGGTCGAGGCGCTGGCACAGGCGTTTTCGACATTCACCACCGGAATGCCCTGAATGCCCATCTCGCGTAGCGCGATCTCGCCCCGTATCATGTGCTGGCCTTCCATGTGGCCCTGCACCGCGTTCGAGAAGAACGCGCCGTCGATGCGATCAGCCGTCACTCCGGCGTCTGAAAGGGCGGCGGCGACGGCCTCGCCGGTCATGGCCTTGATGGTTTTGTCCCGGAATTTTCCGAACGGCGTCATCCCGACGCCAACGACGTAAATGTCCTGCATCGTTTGTCCTCCTGATCTAGTATCCGCGAAACTGCGGTTTTCGCTTTTCATTGAACGCCGACAGGCCCTCGTGCATGTCCCAGGACCGCATGTGCGCGCGCAGGTTCAGCATCTCTTCGGACAGGGCGGCGGTTTCGTCCACATCCAGCGACCGGTTAGCAACCGCCTTCATACGGCGCAAGACCGCCGGGCTTTTGTCTGCCAGCCTGTCGGTAAAGGTCTGCACCGCGTTGCGCAGGTTTTCGTCCGTGACGACCTTGTTGACCAGCCCCCAGTCCATCATGTCCCGCGCCGAAACGTTCTCGCCCGAGAACAGCAGGTATTTCGCGCGGTTCAGTCCAATCCTGCGCGGCAGGATCGCCGCACCGCCTGCTCCAGGAAAGACCCCGAAATTGGAATGTGCGTCGCCCAGTTGCGCGCTTTCGGCGGCAAAGACCAGGTCGCAGGCCATCACCATTTCCAGACCGCCCGCCATGGCCAGCCCGTTCACGGCGGCGATCACGGGTTTGGGCCCATGTCGCATCAGTCCAAACGTGTGATCGACAAGATCAATCAGATCCGGCTCGCCCGGTGCATGTTTGGTGCCAGCAACTTCTTTCAGATCGGCACCGGCGCAGAATGCCCGGCCAGAACCGGTCAGGACAATTGTGCGAACCGCATCGTCGGCCAGCGCCGATTCCAGCGCGGCCGCGATCTCTCGCAACATCTGCGTTGACATCGCGTTGAGCTGTTCGGTGCGCTGGAAGGTAATCCATTCAGTTTTTGCCACCCGCTCAACAAATAGCGTCTGCTTTGCTTCATTCATGCTAAGATCCTGAAAAATAATGGAAGTTTGGTTTTTTGTCTTGTCTTTCCCGGCGATCTGCGCTGCACTGGGTCGGACCCGCACGCGGACAAAACAAGAGCTGGAGACTGATATGAGTAATGCACCCCTGGCCGGCCTGAGGATTCTCAGCCTTGCTGAACAATTTCCCGGCCCCTACGCGACAATGCTGTTGTCCGACATGGGGGCCGAGGTGATCATGATCGAACGTCCGGGCATCGGTGATCCGGCCCGGCAGTTTCCGCCGTTGTTCCGGGCTCTGAACCGGGGCAAGCGCAGCGTCGCGTTGGATCTGAAATCGGTCGACGGGTTGGCACGGTTTCGCGAACTGGCCAAGGTTTCGGATGTTATCGTCGAAGGGTTCCGCCCTGGAAAGCTCGCGGCCTTGGGCGCCGGGTTCGAGGACATGCGTGGCGTCAACCCGCGGCTGGTCTACGTGTCGATTTCGGGCTACGGGCAGGACGGCCCCTATCGTGACCGTGCCGGCCACGACCTGAGCTACGAAGGCGTTGGCGGCCTGCTGGCCGATCAGGCCGATGCAGGGCAACCGGGCCCTGTTCCGGCGATCCCCCTCGCGGATGTGGGCGCGGCGTTGTTCGCGGCGATCGCAATCCTGTCGGCGGTCGTATCGTGCCAGCGGACGGGACAGGGGCGTTTCGTGGACGTGTCCATGTCGGACGCTGTGGTTTCGATGTTGACGGCATTCCTTGTTCCGGCGGCCAACGGCACACCGCTGGGCGAGTTCATCGCCGAGCCGGGCTACGGCGTGTTCACCTGCAAGGACGGCAAGCTCATGACCTTGTCCATCGCGCATGAGGACTGGTTCTGGCAACCGTTCTGCGATGTGATCGACAGAGCGGATCTTGCGCCGTTGACAGGCCGCGACCGTGTCGCCCGCAAGGACGCGCTCCGCGAAGAGATCGCGGCGGTTCTGGTCGGCAAGACGCGCGCCGAATGGGGCGATCTTCTGGACAAGGCGGGCGTGCCTTGGGGTCCGGTCAATTCCTTGGTCGAAACGCTGGACGACCCCCATGTGCGTGCGCGACAGTTGCTGCGCACGATCGCGCATGACAGCGGCAGGACCGAGACGTTCCTTGTCCAGCCTCTGAAGTTCGATGGTTTCGAGACCGCAGCCCCTGACCTGCCACCAGAGCTTGGCGCAGACAATGACAGCGTTCTTTCGGACAGCGCCAGCTAGAGGCGGCTTCCGTCCGCTTTCGGCTCTAGCAGGCAAAAGAATACCCGCCATTCACCGGATAGGTCTGTCCGGTGATCCAGCTGGCGGCATCCGAGCAGAGAAACAGGATCATTCCGGCGGGATCTTCCGGCTCGCCCAGACGGCGGATCACATATTGCGACAATGCCCGCTTCTCGGTCTCTGCATCCGGGATCAGGTCGGCAACAGCCGGCGTTCTCGTTCCCCCCAGGGCGACGCAATTCGCGGTGATCCCGAACCGGCCACCCGCCTTGGCGATGGCCCGCATGAAGCCTGCCGCACCGGCCTTGGCACCGGAATAAACCGCCAGATGCGGCTCGCCGACGCGACCGGCGTCGGAAATGACGGTCACGATGCGCCCATAGTCACCTTTGACCATCAAGGGCATGGCGTGACGGGTGCAGTTCAGAACCCCATCGAAATTGGTCGCCATCCAGCGGCGCCATTCGGTGGGATCCGACTCCCAAAACGGGACAAGATCGTCAAGACGCGATGTCGGCCCGGCGTTGCCTGCATTGTTGACCAGAATATCCACGCCGCCGAAGGCGTTCTGAGCCTCGGCAAACGCCGCGCCGACCGCGTCGAAATCCGACACATCGAACGCGAGCGGCATCGCCTTTGCACCGGCTGCCTCCACTTCCGCGGCAACGCTTTCGGCCCGTTCGGCGTGAAAATCGTTGACGATGACGGCACCGGCCCCGTGTTCAGCCAGATAAAGCGCGACTTGTCGGCCCACGCCCTGACCCGCTCCGGTTACTACTGCGGTACGACCCTTGATGGATAGCAGTTCACTCATCTTCGTTCCTTTCCTATCCCAGCCACCTCTTGCGGCGGCGATAATGTTTGATTGCACGATAACTTTTGCGTTCGCCGGACGCGGTGACACCAAGATAAAACTCCTTGATGTCCTCGTTGTCAGCGAGCTTGTCTGCCGGGCCATCCATCACGATACGGCCATTTTCCATCACATAGGCGTAGTCGGCGATCGACAGTGCAGCAGCGCTGTTCTGTTCGACCAGGAAAAAGGTAGTGCCTTCTGATTTGAGTTGCTTGAGCACTTCATAAACATCCCGGATCATCATCGGGGCCAGACCCAGGGACGGCTCGTCAATCGCGATGATCTTGGGCTTGGCCATCATGGCCCGACCAATCAGCAGCAGTTGCTGTTCGCCACCAGACATGAAGCCAGAGGTTCGATTTCGGAGGTCGGCAAGCCGAGGCATCAAGGTGTAAACATGGTCCAGGCGGTTTTTAAGCTCGGCGGAATTGGGCACCATGTGTCCGCCGACGATCAGGTTCTGCTCTGACGTCAGATGGCGCAACACGCGCCGGCCTTCCATCACGTGGATCAGGCCATTCTTCACGACTTCCGAGGCTTCCATGTTCTGAACGGGGGTTCCGTCCAGAACGATGGACCCTGCCGAAACGGTTCCATCCTCGGATTTGAGCGTTCCCGAGATGGCCTTGAGCGTCGTGCTTTTGCCCGCGCCATTGCCACCGAGCAGAGCAATACATTGACCTTCACTGACTGTCATGGACACGCCTTTGAGCGCCAGGATGACGTCGGAATAGGTCACTTCTACATTATTGAGTTCCAGCATGGTCATATTGCCCGGGGCCAAGGATCAGGACGGGCGCCGCGACTGCGGCGCCCGGATTAATTCACCACTTCTGAACGTCAGGAACGTCGACGCCGATCGCTTCGATGGTGATCTTGCCATCTTTGACAGTGCCCACATTCACCTTGAGACCTTCCAAAGGGAAAGGCGCTTCGGGAGTGAACGTGAGGGATGGAAGAAAGCCGTGGGTTTCTTCGGTCGTGATCGGCCCGGCAAAGAGCGCCTCGCGTACCATCTCTCCGGTCAGGCCCTCGGCACCGTTCGCCGCAATCGCGTGATCGATCACGGTCGCGACAAAGAGGCCCTGAGACACGCCCATTGCGGTCACGACGTTCCAGGGCGCCTTGAGCCCATAATCGGCAACCAGTGTTTCATAGAATTGCCGCGCGGGAGTGTCCTCATCGGCCGCGATCGCCATGCCGTAGGCTTCAAAATCGCCCTCCAGTTGATCAAGCCCGCCAAGCGCGCCGCCCGAGGCCGGAAGCCCGTTATGCGAACTCATCATGATCGGGATGTTCGAACCGTTGGCCTGCAGTCCACGTTTCGCCGCAACTACGATAGAAGTGTTCGTCTGGATGATCAGCGCCTCGGCCCCGGCCCGCACGACGCGGCGCATTTGCCCCGTCAGATCGGTCGGTTGCACTTCGGTATAGATGACCTCGACGAGGTCAATCTCCTCGGGGTGCTCTTCGGCATAGAGTTCGAGGCCCTTTGCCATATCGACATAGGCAGGCGAGGCCTCGGAAGCCAGGATCGCAACCTTAAGCGGACCGTCTCCACCTCGCTGTTCACGCATCCAGTTCAGAAAGCCGGCGCTTTCGTGCGAATAGGTCGGACGCGGGTTGAAAATCCAAGAATTCGGTTTCCAGGCAAAACCGTAGCTGGCCGTGGCCATGAACATCGGAATCTTGTCTTCCGGCAGGCGTTCGGAAAGGGCGGCAACGTCAGGCCCGCCAAGGCCGACGACCGCAATCGGATCCAGTTCCGATTTGATCCCGGGCCAGAGGCTCGCCACCTGTGCCGCGTCATAGCGGGTTTCGTAGTTCTTATAGTTCAGCGTAACGCCAAGTTCCTTGCCCCGGGTTTCATTCCACCAGGTGAACACAGCCTCGCGTCCGCCCGCCAGAATGGGCATGATGTCAGCATAGGGGCCGGAAAAGTCCGACAGCAGGGCGAGATTATAGGTTGTCTCCGCCTGCGCTTTCAAAGGCATAGTTGCCGCAACAGCTATGGCACACGCTGCCAGCAGGCCGCGGAGGCCTTGTTTCGTTTGGTAAGTCATATTTTTCCTCCCAGGTTAAGAGCCGCTCTATTTTTTCAGTAGGGAAACGGCCAGATACGATAAGATGATTTCATTATGTTCCAGCGGTGCATCAGCCCCTTGGGTTCGAGGATCATGAACAATGCGATCACGCCGCCAAGAACGACATTCATGCCGGCGAACACGATGTCTCCGCCAAGGAATGATACCGAGTCGGCAATATTGGGGCCGACCGTCGCGATGATTTCCTGGATGATGCGGATAATGAAGACACCGACCAGGGCTCCCACGATTGATCCCATCCCGCCGACGATGATCATCGCGACAAAGAAGATCGAGTGAAACAGGGTGAACTGGTCCACCCCCACGAAGCGGATCAGATAGGCCCACAGCGCCCCGCCGACACCCGCATAGAAAGCGCCGATCAGGAAGGCATTCGCCTTGGTGGCCGCGACATTGATCCCCATGATACCTGCGGCCACGTCATCATCCCTGACCGCCACGAAGGCACGGCCAAAGCGTGACCGGACGATCCCGAATGCGCCCGCGACCATGATCGCGGTGACCGCAAAATTCATGTAGAACTGCGCAGTTTCGCCAACGAAGCGCAGCCCAAAAAGTTCTGCGGGCGGCACGGTGATACCGTTTGATCCACCCATCCAGGTTGACGGCAGGTTTAATACGGCAAAGTGGAACAGGAACTGTGCCGCAATCGTGGTCAGAGCCAGATAAAACCCCTTGATCCGCGCCGCGGTCAAACCAAAGAGAAAGCCGAATAGCGCAGCCGAGAGGCCGGCCAGAGGAATCGTCAATAAGAATGTAAGGCCGGTCTTCGAGGCAAGTATCGAGGCCGTATAGGCCCCGACCCCCATGAAAGCCGCCTGACCCAGGTTAATCTGGCCCGCATAGCCGGTGCAGATCTGAAGCCCTACGGCAATGACGGCGCTGATCATCATCATGTTCAGGATAGCGATGATACGCCCGCTTACCAGATAAGGCGCTAACAACAGCAGAGCCATGAACAAGACGAGGGCAAGCACCTGCCAGCGCGTTCGGATAATACGTCTGTCACTGCGATAGCTTGTCGGGAAAATACCGGAGGGATCCATGGATTACACCCGCTCGATTGTGCGCCAGCCGAACAGGCCGGTCGGCCGGATCAGCAGAATGGCAAGCATGATGATGTATGGCACGACACTGCCAAGTGAGCCGCCAATCAGCGGGTCAAGATAGTTGGTGGTCAGGCTCTGGGCGATTCCGATGATTATTCCTGCCAGAATAAGCCCGCCGATGGATTCCAACCCGGCAAACAGCGCCACCGGCAGGGCCGCGAACCCGATATCCGAGGCCAGGAAGGTCAGCGATTTGCCGCTGAGAAAGATCATTGCACCGATCGTGGACAGGATTGCCCCAAGCACCCAGGCAAAGGCAATCGAGCCCTTCACTGAAATCCCCATCGAAGATGCCACGACGTGATCTTCTGCCACTGCGGTCATCCGCAGACCCGACCGGGTCCGGTTGAAGAACCACGACAGCCCGACGGCGGCGACAATGGTGATGATCCCACCCATAAGGAGGTTCATCGGGATCAACATATCACCGAGGAACAACGGTTTCAGCGGGAAAATGATCGGGAAGGGCCGCACGGCGGGACCGAACACAAGTAGCACCAGCCCGCGCAACAGGATCAGCAGGCCGACAGTGACCATGACCATCGAAAAAACCGATTCACCGATCAGCTTTGTCAGAAAAATCCGTTCGATTGCGTAGCCGACCAAGCCAGCCAGAACCAGCGAAAGCGGTATCGACAACCAAAGGCTAAGCCCCGCTTGCATCGTTGTGAACCAGACGATGAACCCGCCGATGATCACAAGTTCGCCCTGCGCGAAGTTGAATACCTTGCTGGCGCGGTAAATCACGACAAAGCCCATGGCCACCAGCGAATATAGTAGGCCGATCAAAGCCCCGGTTATAATGTCATTGATGAAATAAACCATCTTCGCCGACCTCCCTTAGGTTTTGGACTGCCGCTTGGCAGCCTTCGATGCGTTTTCGACATCTGATACGCGAACCGTGGCCTTGAGAACGCCTTGACGGCCATTCTGATAGGTCACGGCGATTTCAAGATCGGTCTTGTCACCGCCGCCATAGATCGCTTCGACAAGGTTTGCATATCGTTCCTCCAAAAAGGCCCGCCGGAGTTTCCGGCTGCGGGTCAACTCGCCTTCATCCGGGTCGAGCTCTTTAGGGAAATTCGCAAACCGCGCGATGCGCGAGCCTTCGGGTAGAAGGCCATTGATGCGCGCCACTTCGCCTTTGATAAGCTCCAGAATTTCGGGTTTTTGCGACAGATCGGTGTATGTCGAGAAGCTGATCTTGTTCTCTTCCGCCCAACGACCCAGAACTTCCATATCGATATTGATAAGCGCGCTGACGAAGTCACGGCTTTCGTCGCCCAGGGTCATGAGATCCTTGATGAAGGGGCTGTAGCGCAACCGCGTTTCGATGAACTGCGGCGGATAGCTGTGCCCGTTTGCCAGGCGGCGCATGTCCTTGACACGATCAAAGAACAAAAGCTCGCCGTCGTCGGTCATGGACACCGCGTCACCGGTCTTGTACCAACCGTCTTCGGTCAGCTCCTCTGCGGTCTTTTCGGGCTTGCCGTGATAGCCGCCGAAGCCCGATCCGCCCCGCACCTGAAGCTCGCTTTCGTCCGAGACTCTGTAGTCCAGCGGTTCGCCGTAGTTCGTGTTGCTTTGCATCCAGCTGCCGCTGGTTTCCAGCTGATAGCTTTCGCCGACATGCGCAGTCAGAAGGCCGATTTCGGTCGCGCCATAGACGTTGCGCAGTTTGACGCCCATTGCGTGGAACATGCGAAAGACGTCAGGTGCCATCAGGGCGCCGCCGCTCATTGCGTTTTTGGCCTTACCAAGGCCAAGATTGTCGCGCAGGTGATGCAGCACCAGCGCCTCGGCAAAGGGAAGCTGCAGGCGTGCGGCAAGGCTGGGGCTGCGCCCTTCCAGCCGCTCGACATAAACGTTGCGGCCGACTTTCATACCCCAATTGTACATCGCATTGCGGAACTTGCCCGCACCCAACATCCGGGCCTGGACGATAGAGGCGAGGTTCTCCCACTGGCGCGGGCTGAACACCAGCGCGTCAACCGCCAGTTCGCGAATGTTGGTCAGCACGTCTTCGGGGCCTTCGGGGAAATTGACGACCATGGGCGCGATCAAACCGATCGACAGGCCGAAAATCTGTTCCGTGACCCAGGCGGGGGAAATGTAGGTCAGGTATTCCGTGCCTGGCGCGATTTCGATTGCCCCCATCACCCGCGAGCAGTTGTCGAACAGGTAACGATGGCTGATGACAACGCCCTTGGGTTTTCCCGTGGTCCCGGAGGTATAGGACAGCAAGGCGGTATCGTCCGCCCGCCCGCGTTTGACGTGTTCTTCAAATCTGGCAGGCTCTTTGGCGTGGATCTGACGTCCAGCCGCGCTCACACTTTCAAAGGAATGCAACAGGGGATGATCATAGCCCCAGAGGCCGGAATCATCCCAGTAAACGATCGCCAGGGCACCCGGGTATTTGCCCGCGATCTCGATGCATTTATCGACTTGCTCCTGATCCTGCGCCAGAAAAATCCGCGTTTGCGAGTCTTCGGCCAGATACAGAATCTCTTCGGCGTTCTGATCCGGATAGACGGACAGGACTTTGCCGCCCAATGACTGGACGGCGTATTCAGCCCAGAAATGTTCGGGTTCGTTTTCGCCGATCATCATGACGGAATCGCCCGCCGACAGGCCCAGGTTCTCCAGCCCGAGAGCCAGGGCACGAACCCTGTCAAGCACATCGGCCCAGGTGAATTCACGCCAGATACCAAGGCGCTTGTGGCGTTCGGCGAGGTCGTTCGGCGAGGAGATTGCACGCGCGAGCAACACCTGTGGCAGGGTTTCGCTATGTGTCACTGCCGGGTCTGAATAGACCATTGCTGTTCTTTGTTTGACCATCCCGCTACCCCAGATATGCCTTGATCACAGCCGGGTCCTTCTGGATTTCTTCCGGGGTGCCTTCGGCGATCACCCGCCCGAAATCCAACACCACAATCCGGTCGGCAAGGTCCATAACCACGCCCATGTCGTGCTCGACCAGAACCACCGGAATCTTGCGCGCTTCCCGCACATCGAGAATGAAGCGCGCGAGGTCTTCTTTCTCTTCCGAGTTCATACCGGCCATCGGTTCATCCATCAGCAGGATCGACGGTTCCTGCGCCAATGCACGGCCCAGATCGACACGTTTGCGCAGCCCGTACCCCAACGTGCCCACGGGCCGGTTGCGGATTGCCTCGATCTCCAGAAAGTCGATGATCTCTTCAGCGGCTTCGCGATGTTCCGATTCCTCGCGCATCACGGGACCGAATTGGAAAAAGGCCTGGATCACATTCGATTTCATCAGCATGTGACGGCCGATCATGATGTTTTCCACCACGGTCTGCCCGGCAAAAAGATGGGTGCCCTGAAACGTCCGCGCCAAACCGCGCCGGGCGATCTGGTCAACACGCAGGCCGGTCACGTCCTGACCAGACAATTCGACACGGCCTTTCTGCGGACGGTAGAAGCCCGCAGTAACGTTCAGAAGTGATGTTTTTCCGGCACCGTTCGGGCCGATGATCGCAAGCAATTCATCGTCGTTTACAGAGATGCTCACATCGTCGAGCGCCGTCACACCGCCAAATTTCAAAGTTGCACCACGCACCGCAAGCGGCGCTGAGACGATCCCGCCATTCGTAGTCATGATGCAGCCCGTGTCTTTTCCCGACACGTCATGGAGTCGCGCACAGCCCTACCGTAGGGTTGTCCGTTGAGAACGAGTTTTCCTCGCATCGTTTCTCCTCCCACCTCTTTGTTCAGAGGTTTGCCTGGGCTGTTTACCAAGTTTCCCCGCACAATCTAACAGATGTTAGAAAATTTAGTCAACAACTGAATTCGCTACCGAAGAAAACCGATCAGACAGCCGCGTACTCTGCGGAAAAGCTTCGAAGACCTTTTTGATCCTGACACCAGACTGTTCCGGAGGCACCGGTCCCTTCATTGTGCAATTGCAATTCGCAGGGCAGGGTCAGCGGTGCGAGTCCGCGGAAAGAAAACCGGTGGGGCGACGTCTTCAACGCATTCGCCGCCAGGTTCAGAAGCAGCGTCGCCTGCAATGGGCCATGCACAACAAGCCCGGAATAGGCTTCGGCTTCGGTGGCGTAGACATGGTCATAGTGGATGCGATGGGCATTGAACGTCAGCGCCGAATAGCGAAACAGCAGCACAGGATCCGGAGTCAGGCTCGATCTGAGCGTGGCGGGGTCGCCCGCGCCGGGTGCGCTCTTCACCGGGCGGGGCGCGGTGATCTTACGAAAGACAATCGACTGCTGTTCCCGGATACAAAGCCGGTTGCCGCTAAAATACTCGTGTTCGATGGTCACAAAGACCAACGCTCCGCTGCGGCCCTGCTTGGCCGTTATATCCCCGATCGACGAGCGGCGGGTGAAGGTTTCACCGATCGTCAGCGGCGCGATATGTGTAACATCGCCGCCGGCCCACATGCGGGCGGGCAGCGGTACCGGGGGCAGAAATCCACCCCTTGCGGCATGGCCATCTTCTGACAGGGCGGCAGCTGGCACGGTATCAAGGGCAATACACCAATGAATTCCCAGCGGAACATCACCCGCTCCGCCCCAAAGGTGCGGGCCGAATGTGGCACGGAATTTGTCGATCAGCCCCTGCGTCAGAACATCTTCACTGGTTTCGGTGCGTCCCAGCCAGGGCGCAAGCGCGTCTAGGTCGATCTCACTCATGGTCGCGAACTCAGAAGGATCGCGGCATGCCGAGGATATGCTCGCCGACATAGGACAGGATCAGGTTGGTCGAGATCGGGGCCACCTGATACAGTCGGGCCTCGCGGAACTTGCGCTCGACATCGTATTCCCGCGCGAAACCGAAGCCGCCATGGGTCTGGATGCAGGCATTGGCCGCTTCCCAGCTGGCTTCCGAAGCCAGCAGCTTGGCCATATTCGCCTGCGCCCCACAATCCAGCCCGGCATCGAAACGTCTGCAGGCCTCAAAGCGCATCAGATTGGCGGCCTCGATGTTCACATAGGACCTGGCGATGGGGAATTGCACGCCCTGGTTCTGGCCTATAGGACGGTCAAAGACCACGCGGTCGCCGGCATAGGCGCGGGCCTTGTCAACGAACCAGTATCCATCACCGATACATTCCGCTGCAATCAGGGTCCGTTCGGCGTTCAGCCCGTCAAGAATATGGTAAAACCCGCGCCCTTCGGTCCCGATCAGGTTTTCAGCGGGGATTTCCAGGTTGTCGAAAAACACTTCATTGGTTTCGTGGCCGGGCATATTGGCGATGGGGCGGACCTCCATGCCGTTGCCGATTGCCTCTTTCAGATCGACCATAAAGATCGACAGGCCCTGCGACTTTTTCTTGACCTCGTTCAGAGGCGTGGTGCGTGCCAGAAGGATCATCAGGTCAGAATGCTGGATGCGGCTGATCCAGACCTTCTGGCCATTGATCTCATACCGGTCACCCTTCTTGACCGCGGTGGTCTTCAGTTTGGTGGTGTCAGTTCCGGTTGTCGGTTCGGTCACGGCCATGGATTGTAGGCGCAACTCGCCGCTGGCAATACTGGGCAGGTATTTCTGCTTTTGCGCGTCCGACCCGTGCCGCAGCAGCGTGCCCATATTATACATCTGCCCGTGGCAATGACCCGCGTTGCCACCGCAGCGGTTCACCTCTTCCATGATGATCGAGGCTTCCGTCAAGCCCAGTCCCGAGCCACCGTATTCCTCGGGGATCATCGCCGCGAGCCAGCCCTCGCGGGTCAGCGCATCGACGAATTCCTCGGGGTAGGTTTCGTTTTCGCCGAACTTGCGATGATATTCTGGCGGAAACTGCGCGCAAAGTGCGCGCAAGGCGTCGCGCAGATCGGTGTGAGTGTCTGGGGCTGACGTCTGCATTGGTTACTTCGCTCCCGGTCCCGACGTTTCAAGAATTTCCTGTTCGGCGCGCTGCCACAGCTCATAGGAAATCGGGTTTTCGCTCTCTTCGAGGATATGACCGACCAGACCGATGGCACGCGCCATGACGCCAAAGCCGCGCACGATCTTCCAGGGGAAGCCGAATTCACAGCAGATTGCACCGATCGCACCAGTGGCGTTGATCGGCAGCATCTTGCCCGATTTTTCTTCGGCGACGGCCTGAATTTTCTGGATCAACGCGATGTATTCACCGGATTTTCCGTTTTCGGCGGCGATCTGGAACAGGCGCGGCGTGCGCGGATCGACGGGCTTGTGCACCGGATGGCCAAGCCCCGGCACGATGGCCTTGCGGGCGCGGAATTTTTCAACTGTTTCGACGGCAAGCGCATCCAGATCGACACCGGTGCCCAACTTGTCCTGCGGCAGCGCCTCGTAAAGCATTTTCGAGGAACCCTCCATCGAACCGACAAAGACGGTGCCAAGCCCACACAGCCCGGCCGCAACGGCCGCCTGAAGCGATTCCGGCGCACCCATGTAAGTCATCCGCGCCGCCAGAGCCGAAGGCGTGATGCCATGTTCGACAAGGGTAATGACGACGGCGTTGAACACCCGGCTTTCCTCGGGCGTGGCTTTCCGTCCCGTCAACTGCAGGAACGCCAGATCGCCGAGGTTCATGTGCCCGAGGATCTCGTTCGGCAGGTCGAGGCCACGCACGCTGATCTTGTCAGAGGTGCTCCAGGCAATATCGGAGCTGATTTTTTCTTTGCGTTTTTTCATTAGACCGGATCCCATGAAAAGACATCCGCCGAAACTTCGAGCGGCGTGAACTGTGATTTGAGCGCGGGAATGGCGCGCTCGGCGATTTCATCGGCGGTCCAGCCATCACCGGAATGGACCGACCGCACGGGGCGGGGCTGATTGAAAAGGAAGATCTCGTTTTTGCGAACCGCAAAGATTTGACCGGAAACGTCAGCCGCGCGGTCGCTCATCAGAAAACAGGCCATTGGCGCGACCTTGGCCGGTGTCATTTCCTTGATCTTCTCGACACGCGCCACCTGTTCCGGGGTGTCTGTCTTGATAGACGAGATCATCCGGCTCCAGGCGAAGGGCGCGATGCAGTTCGAACGCACGTTCCAACGTTTCAGGTCGAGCGCGACCGATTTCGAGAAGGCCGCGATGCCCAGCTTTGCGGCCGAATAGTTCGCCTGCGCCAGATTGCCGATCAGCCCCGAGGTCGAGGTCATGTGCACCAAAGCACCGCCCTCCTGTTCGCGGAAATAATCGGCCGCCGCGCGGCTGGTATTGAAGGCGCCGTACAGGTGGACCTTCACCACCGCGTCGAAATCCTCGTATGTCATCTTGTGGAAGAACCCGTCACGCAGGATGCCGGCGTTGTTCACCACCGCGTCGATGCGGCCGAATTCCTTGACACCGGCCTCGATCATCGCGCGGGCGGCGTCGGGGTCGGTGACGTTGCCGCCATCGGCAATGGCGTCGCCCCCGGCGGCCTTGATTTCTTCAACGACTTTCTGCGCCGCAGTTTCCGTCTGTCCGGTGCCCTTCAGTGACGCGCCCAGATCATTGACCACAACGGCAGCGCCTTCGGAGGCTGCCATCAAGGCGATGTCACACCCGATCCCGCCCCCGGCCCCGGTGACCAGAACAACCTTTCCATCAAGTGCCTTTGACATTCTCATCTCCCTCAGCTTGCCTTGCGATATTTGTCCAGGCCGCCGGTATGCATGACCCGGCCCATGAGCGGTACGCCGATGATCTCTTCCGCCTTGGCCGCCGCTGCGATCAGCTTGTCCAGATCAATGCCGGTTTCGATGCCGAGCTCGTGACACAGGAACACCGCATCCTCAGTGCAGACATTTCCTGCGGCGCGGGCGTGGCCGTGGCCCGCGAAAGGACAACCGCCAAGACCGGCGACCGAGCTTTCGAACATGTCCACACCCATCGACAGGGCGGCATGGAGATTGGCGATCCCAAGCCCCCGCGTGTCGTGGATATGCATACCGATGCGCGCCTCGGGCGCCATTTCGCGCAGGGCGTCGATCATGCGTTTGACCGCCTCGGGGTTTCCCCAGCCCATGGTGTCGGCGATCACAAGGATTGGCACGGGGATGTCCTCTTCTTCGCAAAGCTGAAGAATGAAGCGGAAATCGTCCAGAATGCGTTCTTGCGGGATGGGGCCTTCGAGGTTGCAGCCGAAGGCGGTCATCACATAGGCCGCGTCGACCGTATATCCCTCTTCCTTGTAAAGACGAACCCAGTCGCGTTGTTTTTCCCGCATGTCTGCGGACGAACAATTGTTGTTCGATTGGGCAAATGCCTCGGAAGGATAGAACAGCAGGCGCGGGTCGATATCGACCTCATGCGCCGTCAGGGCCTTGCGAAACCCTTTGTCGTTCAGCCACAGCGACGTGTAATTCACGCCCGGCTTGCGCTTGATACGCTGGAACAACTCCCCGGTGTCTGCCATCTGCGGCACATATTTCGGGCTGACAAAGCTACCGACCTGAATGCGCTTCAGACCGGTTTCGCTGAGCATGTCGATCAGTTCGATCCGTTCTTCGATCGGATAGATCTTTTTTTCGATCTGAAATCCCTCACGCGGGCCTTCTTCTCGAAATTCGACGAATTTGGGAAAGTCGCTCATGTCATCACTCCTCGGATGGTAGAATCTCGGCGATGACCTGGCCGCGATCGACCATGTCCCCATTCGAGACGGAAATGTTGCTGGCGATCCCGGCTGCAGCCGCCCGGATCGAGATTTCAAGTTTCATCGATTCCATCACCGCAACCACGTCACCCTCTGCGACAGCCTGGCCTTCGGCGACCTTGATTTCGACAATCATCCCTGTCAGCGGAGAGGTCACGGCGCGATCTGCCACCGCATCACCGCCAGCAAAGGCGAGGGGCGCGGCCGGACGGAAGACCAGGCGGCCTTCGGGCGTGTCCAGTTCGATCACGCCGGCGCTCAGACGTGCTTCGATCAGGTGGACGGTGTCGCCTTCACTCAGGCGCCAGCGGCCCGGCGTGATTTCACGGGCGGACAGTGTCAGCGCTTCGCCGTTTTCCGAATGGACGGTGTATTTGGCACCCGGTTTGACAGGTCCGATGCGCAATTCCTCGGATTCATCGTCTGAATCGGTGAGCGTCACACTCGGCCCCGCTTCGATCGCATCACCGCCCAGGCCAAGCCGCCAGCCGGTAAAGGAGTCACGGTTGGTCCAGGGATTGGCATCAGTACCGCCACGCGACTTGGCCACGAAGAGAATGGCGGCTGCCGCCTTCCACAGATCGGGACGGACAAGGGGGGCTGCCTGTGTCAGTTCGTCCAGCCTGCCGTCGATCCAGCGCGTGTGAACCTGCATCCGTTCGAATTCCGGGTTCCGCACCAACGCCGTCAGGAAGGCGCGATTGGTTTGCACACCCTCAACCGCGACGTGGTCCAAGGCTGTCGCCAGCCGCGCCAAGGCGGTTTCCCGGTCGGGTGCATGCACAATCAGTTTGGCGATCATCGGATCATAGAAGGGCGTCACTGCGTCGCCTTCTTCGACACCGCTGTCGATGCGCAAACCTTCCGGCAGGCTGAGCGTGGTCAAGGTGCCGGTTGAGGGGGCGAACTGCATCGCCGGATCTTCGGCGTAAAGCCGCGCCTCGACCGCGTGGCCATTGATCGCCAGATCATCCTGCACCAGACCAAGGCCTGCGCCTTCGGCAATGCGCAGGTGCAGAGCAACCAGATCCAGGCCGGTGATCGCCTCGGTGACGGGGTGTTCCACCTGGATGCGGGGGTTCACCTCAAGAAAGAAGTAATCCTCGCCCGCGACCAGAAACTCCACCGTGCCGAGGCCGCGATAGTCAAGCGTTTCACCCAGGCGCACCGCGTCATGCGCGATCTCGTCCAGCAGCGCACGGGGCAAGCCCCAAGCCGGAGCCTCTTCGATAACCTTCTGGTGACGGCGCTGAAGCGTGCAGTCACGTTCGAACAGGTGCACCACGTGCCCCTTGCCATCACCCGCGATCTGCACTTCGACATGGCGCGCTTCTGGCAGGAAACGTTCCAGCAACAGCCCTTCGGAGCCAAAGGTGGATTTCGCCTCGCGAAGGGCGCCTTCGATGTCTTCCACAAGGGTGGCCTCATCGGTGACAAGCCGCTGGCCGCGCCCGCCACCGCCGCCGACGGCCTTGAGCAGAACGGGCAGGCCCATTGCGCGGACTTCATCGGCAATCTCTTGCGGATCGGACCACGCGCCTTCGGCACCCGAAATAACCGGGACGCCGGCGGCCACGGCAGCCTCTTTGGCGCTGGCCTTGTCGCCGAAACGGTCAAGCGTGTCCGGGGTCGGCCCCATGAAGACCATGCCGGCGGCCTCGACCGCACGGGCAAAATCAGAGTTCTCGGCCAGAAAGCCATAACCGGGATGGATCGCATCCGCGCCGACCGATTTCGCGGCGGCAATCACCGCGTCGATCTTCAGATAGCTCTCGGACGCCGGTCCGGCACCGATGCAGACTGATTGCCCGATCTCGCGGACATGTAGGGCATTGGCGTCGGCTTCGGAATGCACGCCAACAGGGGTGATACCGCTGGCCCGCGCGGTGCGCGCGATCCGGCAGGCAATTTCGCCGCGATTGGCGATTAGAAGCGTTTTGATTTTCATGATTCGCTCCTCACATCCTGAACACGCCGAAATTGGTTTCGGCCTTGGGTCTGCGCGAGGTCACATCCAGCATGAGCGCCATGACATCGCGGGTTTCACAAGGCTCGATCACGCTGTCGATCCAGAGGTTAGAGGCAAAATTGTAAGCACCTTGAAAATCCTCGTATTCCTTGCGGATGGGCGCCTTGAAGGCTTCCTCCTCTTCGGGGGTCCAGCTTTTGCCTTCGCGTTCGTTGATCTGTGCGCGGACCTGCGCCAGCACGCTGGCGGCCTGTTCCGGCCCCATGATCGCGGACCGTCCTGTTGGCCAGGCGAACATTGCGTCCGGCTGGAACGGGCGGCCCAGCATTGCCAGGTATCCCGCCCCGTAAGAGCCGCCGGTGATGATGGTAAACTTTGGCACCCGGGCCGAAGACATGGCCGTGATCATCTTGGCACCCGCCTTGGCGATGCCCATCTGTTCGACCTCGCGGCCAACCATGAAGCCGTTCACATCCGCCAGAAACAGCAGTGGAATGTCGCGCTGTACGCAGAGGTTGATGAAATGCGTCGCCTTCAACGCGGCCTCGACGAACAGCACGCCGGTATTGGCGAGAATGCCCACTTCGTGGCCGTGGATCCGGCCCCAGCCGGTCATGATCGTGTCACCATAAAGCGGCTTGAACTCGTGGAAATCGCTGTCATCCACCAGCCGTGCGACAATCTCGCGGTTGTCGGTTGGCACCTTGGGGTCGCGGCTGACGATGCCGTAGATTTCCTCGACCGGATAGGCGGGCGCGCGCGGCGTCTTGGGCGTCTTGCGGGGCAGGGGTTTTTCGCCCAGATGGCTGACGATCTCGCGGGTGATGGCCAGCGCGTGGGCGTCATCCTCGGCAAGATGGTCGGTCACACCCGACACGGACGAGTGCATCTTGCCGCCGCCAAGTTCTTCGGCATCCACCTTTTCGCCGGTGGCAGCAAAGGTCAGTTCCGGTCCGCCCAGATACATAAAGCCCTGACCGCGCACGATCACCACCTCGTCGCAGAGCGCCGGGATATAGGCACCACCCGCAGTGCAGGGGCCCATGACCACCGCGATCTGCGGCACACCGTCACCGGACATGCCGATCTGCTGGTGAAAGATCGATCCGAACTGCCCCTCATCGGGGAAAATGTTCTCCTGATCCGGCAGAAACGCGCCGCCGGAATCGACCAGCGTGATCACCGGAAGGCGGTTCTTCCACGCGATCTTCTGGGCGCGCACGTGCTTGCGGCAGGTCATGCCGAAATAGGTGCCGCCCTTCACGGTGGCATCATTGGCGATGATCATGCACTGGCGGCCCTCGATCACGCCGATGCCAGTGATGATGCCCGCCCCCGGCGGTACACCATCATATTTGTTCAGCCCGGCAAGCTCCCCGACTTCCAGAAAGGGGGTGCCCGGATCGATCAGCCGTTCGACGCGTTCGCGCGGCAGGATCTTGCCTTTCGACACGTGCCGTTCGCGGGCCTTTTCAGGGCCACCGACACGTTGTTGCAAGCGAAGGGCATGCAGCTCGCCGACTTTGTCGCGATACTGTGTATCGTTTTGCCGGAAGTCATCTGACCCGGTATCGAGCAGGGATATCATTTTTGTCATGGCAGGTCGGGATATTCTCTCAGAACAAAGGCAACCTTGGCGGCGCCGGGTTTTTCAAAAGTGTCGGGCGCGACCAGGTGAACGTCGGCCTTGAAGACCAGGGCATCGCGCAGGCGCTGTTCGATTTTCTTCTTGAGGGCAGCATCGTCCGCGGTATCGCGGTCGGGTCCGCGTTCGACGATCACTTTCAGCGCGCCCTGCGTGGTATGACCTTCGAAATCGGCCACGATGCGCATGACGCCGTTAGTGTCCGGCACCATCTCGGTGATCACGCTGTTGATGGCCGACGGGAACACATTGGCCCCGCGCACGATCAGCATGTCGTCGGTCCGGCCGGTGCAGCGGATCTTGGGTCCGGTACGCCCGCAGGAACATTCGGTGTCGATCACCTCGATATAGTCGCCGGACCGGAAACGCACCACCGGGCTCGCCTGACGGCCAATCGCGGTATAGATCATCTCGCCCTCGGCGCCTTTTTTCCAAGGGATGATGTCGCCGCTCTCGGGGTCGAGCAATTCAGTGATGATATAGTCCATGTTGACCATGTGCATCCCCGACTGGGCATCGCATTCGGCCCAGTAGGTCACACCCAGATCGGTGCCACCCAGCATTTCGGTGCATTTCGCACCCCAGGCCGCTTCGATCTTGGCGCGAATTGCCGGGATGCCACCACCGGGCTCTCCTCCGACGATCACCTGTTCCACTCCCAGCTCACTGGCCTTGCATCCCAGCACCTCTGGCGCGTTTTCCGCCAGGTGCAGCACGAAGTTCGGCGCGCCGACGATGCAGCGCGGACGCGTGTCGGCGCAAGCGCGCAGCAGCCGCTCCGCACCGCCATCCGCCCCCACCGGCACATCGATTGTGCCCATGTACTGCAATCCCTGCATCACGGGGATGCCGCCGACAAAGCCCTTGGCCAGCGAAAACGCGTGCAACACCATGTCGCCGGGGCGCACGCCATTGGCAAAGAAGCAGCGCGCTGTCATCTCGTGCCACATTTCGGCGTCGGATTCGGTAAGGGCAACATATGAGGGGCTGCCGGTGGTGCCCGACGAGGCCTGCATCTGAATGATGTCGGCCATCGGCGCGGCGCGGTGTTTGCCAAACGGCGGCTCGGCGGCCAGGCTCTCGCGGATCTCGGTCTTGTAAGTATAGGGCAGCTTTTGCAGGTCTTCGATGGTGCGAATATCGTCGAACTCCACGCCCGCTTCGGCTAACTTTTCCTGATAGAAGGTCGAGTTCGTCTTGAGATAGGCCATCTGCGCACGCAGTCGCTCTTCCTGAATGCGGCGCACTTCGTCAAGCGGCGTGCCCTCGATTTCGTGCCAGAAACGATCGTTTACCTTATCGGCGGCATCCTCCCGCCGGAAGCGCATTCCAAATTGCATATTGTCCTCCGTTCCGGACCGGGCGATCAATAGGACCGCGGCAGACCCATGACCTTTTCGCCGATGAAGCTGAGGCACAGCTCGCGGTTCACGGGTGCCGTACGCAACAGGCGCACCAGCGGATACATCTCGTAAAGTCCCGTATCCTCGGTGAAACCCGATCCGCCATGCGCCTGCAGCGCGGCGTCCACCGCTTCGATCCCAGCTTCGGCGGCGGCATACTTGGCCATATTCGACGAGGCCCCCGCGGGCAGCTTGTTGTCGAATTCCCAGGCCGCGCGACGGGTCATCAGGCTGGCCATCTCGACCGCTGTGTGCGCCTTGGCCATCGGGTGCTGCACGCCCTGGTGTGCACCGATGGGTTGGCCGAAAACATTGCGCTCGGAGGCATAGGCCACGCCCTTGTTCAGCGCGAAGCGGCCGATGCCGCAGCACAAAGCGGCCAGGATGATGCGTTCGGGGTTGAGACTGTCGAACAGGATCGAGAACCCTTCGTCCACCTCGCCGACCACATCCTCGGGGCCCAGATCCACCTCGTCGAAAAACAAGGTCCACTGTTCTTCGGGCAGGGGGATCGAGATCTTCACCCGCTGCTTGTCGACGCCTTTTTTCTTCAGATCTACGGCGAACAGGGTAAAGCCGTCGGTCTTGCGGCTGACTTCTGTGTGCGGCTTGGTGCGCGCCACCACCAGACAATAGTCCGACACCTCGGCGCCGGTGATAAAGGTCTTTTCGCCCGACAGGCTGAACCGGTTGCCCCGACGCTTAGCCAGCGTGGTGGCCTTCATCGTGTTCGACCCGGCACCCGGTTCGGTGATCGCGAAACAGAACTGGATATCACCGCGGCAGGCAGCCGGCAGCAGCTCCTTCTTGTGGAATTCGCTCCCGTGGCTGGCGATATGGGCCAGCGACATGGTCGGCCCGACCACCATCATCAGAAGCGGTATGCCGTGATTGGCGGTGCCCTCCATGAACAACGCCATTTCGGTCATGCCAAGGCCGGCGCCGCCGTATTCCTCGGGCACCATGATGCCCAGAAAACCATCGTCAGCAATCTGTTTGAACATCTCGTGCGGGAACTCATGCCTGCGGGCGTGGTCGAGCCAATACGCATTGTCGTATTTCTGCGCCAACTGACCGCCGTATTCGTAAATCTGGCGCTGTTCGTCGTTCAAAGTGAATTCCATGTTTCGTCCTCAGGCCTTGAATTCAGGGGTGCGCCGGTTCTCGAACGCGTCGAGCCCTTCGGCGACGTCATCACTGGGCAGCGCGCGCACGGCGGCGTCACGTTCCAGCCGCATTTGCTGGTCGATGCCCAGGTCCGTGCCTTCCCGCGCCAGCCGCTTCATCTCGGCGATACCGGGACGCGAGCGGGTGGTGATTTTCTGACAGTATTCCAACGCGGCCTGATGCAGATCCGCATCCGGCACGATATAGTTGACCAGACCGGCCTCTTTGGCCGCGCCCGCCGCAAGCCAGCGGGCTGAGAACATCAGGTCGAGCGCCCGGCGCTGCCCCATCAACCGCGTTAGCCGCTGCGAGCCGCCCCAACCGGGAATCAGTCCGAATTGTGCATGCTGATCGCCAAACTGAGCGGTTTCGGCGGCGAAACACACATCGCAAGCCAACATCAGTTCGATCCCGCCGGCCAGACACAACCCCTGCACTGCCACCACGACAGGGAGGGAGGAGGTTTCGAGCGCACGCAGGTTTTCCATGCCAAAGGCGATGAAGTGATCCAGCGCGGCGGGATCGTTCAATTTACCTTTCACTTCCACCAGATCGGCACCGGTGCAAAAGTTCTTGCCCTGTGCCCGGATGAGGATCGCCCGGATATCCGGGTTCGCCTCGAATTCCGAACGCGCGGCAGATATGCGCTCATGCACGTCAAGTGACAGGCAATTGAATTTCTCGGGGCGGGCCAGCTCGATGATGCCGGTGTTGCCCTCGGTCGTGACGATAATGGGATTGCTCATTTCTGAGCTCCCGTCGCCTTCTTGTCATATTGCAGCGCCATCCGTCCGACCTTCTCGCGGGCAATCACCAGCTTCTGGATCTGCGCGGTGCCGTCACCGATCTGCAGACCAAGCACATCGTTATAGCGCTGGTGGTGAGGCAGGTCGGTGGTATAGCCGTAATGTCCGTGCAGGATCAGGCACTGGTGCAGGATCTCGCAGGCGGTTTTGGGCAGGTACCATTTGCACATGGCCGCCTCGGACGTATGCGGCAGACCACGGTCGCGCAGGTCCAGCGTGTAATAGCAAAGCTGGCGCATCATGGTCAGTTGAGTTTCGGCTTCGGCCAGCGGGAAACTGACGCCCTGATACTGCACAATCGGCGCACCAAAGGCTTCGCGTTCCTGGACATAGGCCCAGGTTTCATCCACCGACGCTTGCGCGGCACCCAGGCACTCCAGCCCGATCAGTGCGCGCGAATAATCAAACCCGGCCATGATCGTTCCGAAGGCGCGATCCTGTTCGGCCATCATGTTTTCGGCCGGCACGAAGACGTCGTCAAAGAACACCGACCCACGCCCGACGGGCTTGGTGCCGATGTCGTCAAAATGCGTGCGCTTGATGCCGTCCTGGTTCAGATCGACAAAAAAGGCGCTGACCCCGCGTGAGCCACCGTTAGGATCGCCGGTGCGGGCAAAGACGACCGCCGCATCGGCCTGACTGGCAAAACTCATGGATGTCTTTTCACCGTTCAGCCGCCAACCGTTTCCGGATTTCTCGGCCTTCAGAATCAGGTTCGCCGCGTCCGATCCGCCGCGCGGCTCTGTCAGACCCAGACCAATGACGGCATCACCCGAAACAACCTTGGGCACCCATTTCGCCGCGATGTCGCGGGAGGCATGCTTGGCAACCATTCCGCCCATGAGAGAGCCGAGAAGCTGCACGTAACTTGCGTTGAAATCAGCATAGGCGATCTCTTCGACGATCAGCCCTGACGCGACAGAGCTTTCACCCAGTCCGCCGAATTCTTCCGGCAGATCGGCCCCGATCAGACCGAGTGCGCCCATCTCCTTGATCAGCGCACGATCAAAGGTATGGCCGCTTGCGCGCTCCTGATATGTGGGCGCAAGCTTTTCAGTTGCGAAGCGCTTCGCGGTTTCGCGAAAAGCCTTCTGATCGTCTGTTGGCTGGAAATGCATCGGTGCTCCTCCCAATGACCGAAATTTATCTTTCCAAAAATCTAACATTTGTTAGAATACAGATCAAGCATAGTTTTGAGGAGGATGCCCACAATGGAAAATAAGCCAACGGAGAGCTTCGGGACCATGCTCTCGCCGATCCGCGCAGGCCAGCATACATTGCGAAACCGTGTCATCATGGGGTCGATGCACACGCGGTTGGAAACCGAGCCTGACGGCATAGCCAAACAGATCGCCTTTTATTCTGAGCGGGCGCGGGGGGAGGCGGCGATTCTGGTCACCGGCGGGTTTTCCCCCAATGCCGAGGGCATATTCGATCCCGAAGGTCCGCGAATCGACGACCCGGAAGAGGCGCGCAGCCTGCGCCCGATCTGCGAGGCGGTGCAGGCCGAAGGCAGCCTGATCTGCGCGCAACTCCTCCACGCCGGGCGCTATGCAAAAATCGAAGGTTGTGTGGCCCCGTCGCCGATCCGTGCACCGATCAACCGTTTCGTCCCGCGTGAAATGTCCGATGCTGACATCCGCCGCACCATCGAGGATTTCGCCGCGGCAGCCGCCAACGCGCAGGCGGCCGGGTTCGATGGCGTCGAAATCATGGGGTCCGAGGGATACCTGATTAACGAATTCACCGTTACCCACACCAACAAGCGCGAAGACGACTGGGGCGGAAGCGCCGAGAAGCGCCATCGATTCCCGGTCGAGATCGTGCGCACGGTGCGTGAACGCTGCGGGCCCGACTTTCTGGTCATCTACCGGATTTCCGCCGCCGATCTGGTCGAGGGCGGCGCGCCCGCCGATGAAATCGCCGCACTGGCGCGCAAGATCGAGGCGGCAGGCGCGGATATTCTGAACACCGGCATCGGCTGGCACGAGGCGCGCGTGCCGACCATCGCCTATCCGGTGCCGCGCGGCGCCTGGCGCAAGGCAGCGGCCAACGTGAAAGCGGCGGTATCGATTCCGGTGGTCGCCTCGAACCGAATCAATACGCCCGAGCTTGCCGAAGACATCCTTGCCTCTGGCGATGCAGACATGATCTCGATGGCGCGCCCGTTTCTGGCCGACCCGCATTTCGTGAAAAAGGCGCGCGACGGCCGCGCGGACGAAATCAACACCTGCATCGCCTGCAACCAGGCCTGTCTGGATTTCATCTTTTCGGACCGGCCTGTCGGGTGTCTGGTCAACCCACGCGCCGGGCGTGAAACCGAATTTCGGGACACGCCAACTGACGCGCCGCAGAAAGTGGCTGTGGTTGGCGGCGGCGCGGCGGGCCTGGCCACGGCGGCCGAGGCGGCGCGGCTGGGCCACGATGTCACGCTGTTCGAAGCGCAGAACAAACTGGGCGGCCAGCTGAATCTGGCCCGCGCGGCGCCGGGCAAGGACGAATTCGACGAAACCCTGCGGTATTATGCCGGTCAGCTGAGAAAGCACGGGGCCAAACAGCGGCTGGGGCAGCGGGCCGACGTGAACGATCTTGACGGTTTCGACCATGTGGTTATCGCCACAGGGGTCACGCCGCGTATTCCCGACCTGCCGGGTATCGACCATCCCAGCGTCGCGACTTATGCGGAAATCCTGTCCGGCGACCGCGAGGCGGGCGACCGTGTCGTGGTGATGGGGGCCGGTGGCATTGGCCATGATGTGGCCGAATTCCTGGTGACCGAACCCGCCGAGGCCGCCAACACAGACGCCTTTTGCGAAACATGGGGCGTGGACCCCGAGTTTGCCACCCCGGGCGCCCTGGCTGGCGATCCATTGGCACCGAAACCGTCGCGACGCAAAGTCGTTATGCTTCAGCGCAAGACAGCAAAACCGGGCGCGGGGCTTGGAGTTTCAACAGGGTGGATTCTGCGCAACGCGCTGCGCAAACACGGGGTCGAGGCGATGGGCGGGGTGACCTATGACCGCATCGACGACGCGGGGCTGCATATCCTCACGGACGAAAGCCCAATGATCATCTCGGCCGATACGATTGTGCTATGCACCGGCCAGGAGCCGGAACGCGCCCTGGCAGAGGAGCTTGCCGCCCGCGGTGTCACGGTTACGATGATCGGCGGGGCAAAGGAGGCCGCCGAACTTGATGCTCTGCGCGCCATTGATGAAGGGGTGCGTCTGGCGCAAAGTCTCTGAACCGAAGCCCTGGCAAGGGAGGAAACCATGCTGACCGACGTCATCCGTGCAGGGCGCGCTGATCTGTATTCGATCTTTCGAACCCGCGCACAGGACTGCGCCGGGGCTTTGGCCATTGAGGACGGCAGCAAGAAACTGACCTACGGCGAATTGCTGGGGCGCGTCGATCGTCTGGCTGCCGTCTTTCTGGCAAGAGGCGTGGCACCCGGCGACAGGATCGCGATCCTGTCGCACAACCGGTCTGAATACCTGGAGGTCGAACTGGCTGCGGCGGGAATCGGCGCGATCGTCGCTTGCCTGAACTGGCGGCTTGCTCCCGATGAACTGCGGCATTGCATCGATCTGGTCGCGCCGGTTCTCGCCGTCGCCGAACCGGATCTTTCAGAAGCCTATCGGGCCGTCGCGGCGACACCCTGTCTGACCGTCGGGCCAGACCTGGACACGGCCATTGCCGGGGTCGAACCGGACCCGCGCACCGGAACCATGGTAGACGATCCAGAGGCCGGTCTGACGATCCTTTACACCTCGGGGACCACGGGCCTGCCCAAGGGGGCGCTCATCAGCCACCGCGCGCATATCGCCCGATCCATGGCTTTTGCGGCACAACTGGCGCTGGATCCCAGCGACGGGTTCATCGCCTGGGCACCGATGTTCCACATGGCGTCCACCGATCATGCGCTGGCGACAATCCTGCGGGGCGGGACCGTGGTGATGGTGGATGGTTTGCAGCCTGCGGTCATCAACGAGGCGCTGTCGCGCCACAGGATCGGCTGGTTCGTGATGATGCCGGGTGCGCTGGACGCCTTTATCGCAGACCGGCGCGCCAACCCTCTGCCGGTGAAGGGCATCAAGGTTTGCGGCGCAATGGCCGATCTGGTGCCGCCGCATCAAATCGCGGAACTGACGGGCCTTCTGGACACGCCCTATCTGAATTCCTTCGGGGCAACCGAAACCGGCCTGCCGCCGGGGACCGCCGATCTGATTGCGCCGGGTGTTACCCCGCACCGGCTTTCCAAGCGCATCAGCGCATTTTGCGAGGTTCGGCTGGTCGATCCTGACGACCGCGAAGTCCCCGATGGAACGCCGGGCGAAATGGCAGTGCGGGGCCCAACGTTGTTTTCAGGGTACTGGAACGCCGACGACACCAACGCCCGCGACTTTCGCAACGGCTTCTTCCACATGGGTGACCTTTTCCGGCGCAATGTGGACGGCACGGTCGACTTTGTGGACCGGGCCAAATACTTGATAAAGACCGGCGGCGAGAATGTCTATCCTGCGGAAATCGAGCGTGTGCTTCTATCCCACCCCGGTGTAGTCGATGCTGCGGTGGTGCGGGCATTTGACACGAAATGGGGGGAAAGCCCGGTGGCCTTTGTCGCCTGCGGCAATGACGGGCCGGATGCCGAGGCGCTGATGAATTTGTGCCGCGAAAGCCTCGCAGGCTACAAACGGCCGCGCGAGTTTCGCTTTATCGCGTTCGAGGACTTTCCCAGATCGACCAGCGGCAAGGTTCAGCGGCATGTGCTCGAAACATGGATCGGGGACGAGAAAGCCGAAACCAGTTGATACACCGGCGCACAATGGATGTGAGGTCATGAACATAACATCCCGTGAGCCCGTCCGGTGCTGATATAATATTAATGTATTCCGGTGACTTACACCGAAGATGGGAATTCCCCTGCCGATGATTGTCCGGATCATCGCGTTGGTGTAAAATAATTATCCGCTTTCTTTTTGTAACCGTCAATCCTAAGCCGTCAGCATTGCGTTTCAAACCGAGAAGGAGACCGAAAACATGACGAGTGTCGCAATTGTCTATTTCAGCGGGTATGGGCACACGGAGGTTCAAGCGAACGCCGTGGCCGAAGGGGTCAGAAGTGTTGAAGGCACCGAAGCCAAGATTCTGAAACTGCCCGAAAATGGGTAACTTGACGAAGCCGGCTGGGCGGCGCTGGATGCTGCCGACGCCATCGTCTATGGCAGTCCGACCTACATGGGCGGCCCCGCGTGGCAGTTCAAGAAGTTCGCCGATGCCAGCTCGAAGCCCTGGTTCACGCAGAACTGGAAGGACAAGATCGCCGGTGGGTTCACCACCTCGGCTACAGTCAACGGTGACAAATTCTCGACCATCCAGTATTTCATCACGCTGTCGCAACAGCATGGCCAGATCTGGTGCGGCGTCGGGCTGATGGCGCCGAATACCAAGGCCGACGGCCCGGAAAAGATGAACTGGACAGGTGGTTATTCCGGCCTTCTGGCAATCGCGCCCTCCGACAGCGCGCCCGAAGAGTTCCCGGCCGGTGGCGATCTGGACACCGCGCGCGCCTATGGCAAGCGGTTGGCCGAAGTCACACTGCGCTGGCAGGGCTGAACCAGGGCCACGGACCGGTGACCGGCCCCTGCGGCTTGGGGCGGTCGAGGCGGGAACGCAGAGTCCCGCCCGGCCGCCCGTTATCCGGCCACGCCTGTCAGCCCGACAATCGCCGTCAGGTCACTGGACGAAAGCATCCCGGTTCTGGGCAACGAAATCAGCAAATCGGCGGGCAGGGCGCCCCAGCACGTCGCTGACCGTGGTCTCGATACCGGCAAGGTAGCCCTTGGGCGCGATGGACGCCAGTTCGACCATGGCCCCGGCGACCTCGTCCTGCATTCCGCCGGCGATCATGGACGCCTTGGTATCCTCGGCCGACAGGGGCGCGCAGGTGACATTTCGCCCTGTCACCTCGGACAGAAGGGCCGCGATATCATCTCCGGTCAGCGCTTCGGGCCCGGTCAGACCAAGACCCTTGCCTGCGTAACCCGGAGCGGTCAGCGCCTCGGCGGCGACATCCGCGATGTCGCGGGCGTCGATCCAGGCAACGGGGCCGCCCAGATCATCGTAGTACACCGCATTCTTCGCAATGCTGCCGGCCTGCCAGAGCAGGTTCTGCATGAAATAGGTCGGCTGAACGAAGGTCCAGTCAAGGCCGCTTTGCTTCAAGAGTTCCTGGGTGTCGGAATGCCATTTGCCAAAGGTCAGCCCCGCCTTGGGTGACGCACCCAGCCCGGTGGCCACAACGACATGGCGCACCCCCGCGACCTTGGCCGCCTCGATCACGTTCGCCTTCCATTGGCGCATGTCCAGATGGGCAGGCGTGACCAGGTATATCTTTTCTGCCCTGTCACAGGCCCGCGCCAGCGCGGCGGGATCGGTGAAATCCGCGGCGACCGCCTCGCATCCCTTGGCCTTGAGCGTGCCAACCTTTGCCGGGTCACTGGTGACAGCGCGCACGGTAGCGCCCTTTGCCAGAAGCGTGTCGACAAGAGGCGCGCCGGTGGTGCCCGTGGCTCCGAATACAGTGATCATGGCTTTTCCTTTTGCAGGTCTGCGATGGGTTGAATGGTTTCAGGGTTGCTGATCGACGACAGATCGCCTGGATCTTCGCCGAGGAAGGCGGCGCGCACGACCCGGCGCATGGTTTTCATACTACGCGTCTTTGGCAGCGCCTCGACAAAGTGGATCTCGCGCGGGCGGAAGGGTTTCGAGACGATCTCTCCGACCCGATCCTTGAGCCGGTCCACGAGGTCCGCGTCCAGCGACACATCCGGTGCCGCCACGCAGACGCAGACGACGGCCACACCCTTGATGTCGTCAGGTGCCGCGATGGCGGCGGCATCCACCACCTCTCCGCTCTCGGTCAGGGCCGCCTCGATCTCGGGCGGGCCGATCCGTTTACCGGCGATGTTCAGCGTGTCGTCAGACCGGCCCAGGATAAACCATGTCCCGTCCGGATCGTAGCGCACCCAGTCGCCGTGCCGCCAGAGGCCGGGGAAGGTGGACCAGTAGGTTTCAAGGTAGCGATCGCGGTCGCCCCAAATGGCCGGGGTCAGCCCCAGAGGCGGCTGGGTAACGACCAGTTCGCCCACCTCGCCCGGCGCGGCTTCGCTGCCGTCCTCGCGCAGCACTTTCGCGCCGACCCCCAGGGCCTGGGCGGAAAATCCGCCGGGCTTGATTTCGTGCAGCACGGTCGATGTCAGAATAGCACCGAACAACTCGGTCCCGCCCGAGATGTTCAGCGGCACCGCGCGGCGGCGGCAGATATGATCCAGTTGCCAGCGCCAGGCGTCCTCGGTCCAGGGTTCCCCGGTCGAGGCGACAATGCGCAGGGGCGACAGGTCGTAGTCTGTCAGCGGCTCGAGCTCCTGCGTCATGAACTGCCGTACCAGGGTTGGCGCCACGCCGAGATGCGTGACCTTCATCTCGGACGCAAGGCGCAAAAGTCTGAACGAATCGCCGGGCATCGATGGTGCGCCTTCAGCAAGCACCAGCGTTGAACCCGACAGCAGCACCGACAAAAGGGTGAGCGGTCCCATGACCCATCCCATGTCGGTCATCCACAGGTGCCGGTCATCCTGTTTCATGTCGAGACAAAGCAGGAAATCAGCCGTGGCCTTGGCCTGCACCCCCAAATGGGTATGCACGACGCCTTTGGGCCGCCCGGTGGTGCCCGATGTATAGGCGATAAGGAAGGGATCTTCGGCCTTGACGGGAACAGCGGCGAAATCCGGACTGGCGGGGCCCACGGTTTCGGTCCAGTCGAGATCGCGGGTCGGATCGGCCACCGCGCCGCCGAACCGTCGCAGGCTGACCACGGTGTGCACCGAAGGCACCTCGGTCAGGGCTTCGGCAAGCGCCGCCTCCATCCAGACCGGCTTGCCTCGCCGGGGTGTGGCATCCGCTGTCAGCACCGCTACGGCACCGGCATCGTTCAGGCGCGATACGATGGCATGGGGCGCAAAGCCGGAAAACAGCGGCACCGCGACCGCGCCCAGTCGGGCAATACCCAGCAGCGCGGCCTCGATTTCGGGGATCATCGGCATATAAATGCCCACCGCCTGACCGGGCTTTACGCCGCGCGCGTCAAGGGCCGAGGCGGCGCGGGCGGCTTCGGCGGCAAGTTGGGAATAGGTCCAGCGGCGGCGGCTTCCGTCTTCGCCGATCCAGTCGATCGCGACTTTTTCGCCCAGGCCATCGGCAATTCGGGCGTCAAGACAGGTTTCCGTCAGATTCAAAGTGCCTCCGACGGCCCATCTGACCGATTCTGAACCTTCGGAGATGTCCCGCAATCGTGTGTAGGGTCGCGCGATCCGAATGCCGACGTGGTCGATGATCCGGCCCCAGAACCAGTCCGGGTCCTCATTGGTGCGGCGGGCGAGATCTTCGTAACTGTCAATGCCCCAGTCCTTCAGAAAAGCGGTCAGCGTGCTTGAACGCTGAATGTCAGAGTCTGGCTGAAACATTCATCACCTTTCTTCAAAAAAAGACCGCACAGTGAGCGCGGCCAGTCGGGGAGGTAAAATATCTTGTCACGGCTTGGTCGCAGCGCCATGTAACAGGCGCTGCGACCAGCGGTTAACCGTGCATGGACAAGCCGCCCGAAACCGATATCACCTGGCCGGTGATGAATCCGGCGTCATCCGACGACAGGAAGCAGATGATGCCAGGGTAATCTGTCGGCTGCGCCAGGCGCTTCATCGGAATTGCCCGCTTGAGACCTTCGGCAATTTTTTCACCAGCTTCGCCCTGGGCAACCTGTGCGAACAGCGGCGTATCGGTCGGGCCGGGGGCGACGGCGTTCAATTGAATACCTTTGCGTGCAAGTTCGCGCGCTACAGTCTTGGTGAACGATATGATGCCGCCCTTGCAGGCCGAATAGACAGCCTCGCCCGATGACCCGACGCGACCAGCGTCGGACGCGATATTGACAACGCGGCCACCACCGTTCTTCACCATGCCCGGAAGCACCGCGTGGTGCATGTTCAGCGGACCGTATAGATTGATGTCGATGACCTTTTTCCAGAGATCGACATCTGTATCGAGGAACGGTTTAATCACGTCCCAGCCGGCGTTGTTCACCAGCGCATCGATCGGGCCTCCGGCCTCGAATTCGGCCACCGCCTTGTCGACCTGGGCGCGGTCGGTGATATCTACCTTGAAGGCCTGCGCCTTTCCGCCAGCCTCGGTGATCAGTCGGACAGTTTCTTCCGCCCCATCCTTGTTCAGATCGAAAACGGCGACTTCGGCACCTTCTTCGCCGAACCGTCCGCAAACCGCGCGACCAATGCCGCTGCCGCCGCCGGTCACGATGACCCGTTTCCCACTCAACCCTCGCATAAGGAGGTCCTCCTTCTCCAATAGACCTTCGTAGAGAACTTGATTCGGTACGTTCTCCTTCATATTCTAACATTTGTTAGAATTATTGCAATGGACAGCCTCACCACCGGCAAGTATCGACATGGAATGGTACAGATGACAGACGCAGCCAAGAGAGCAGACGATGATCTGAGCAAGTCGGAGAGAACCCGCGAAGCGATCCTTTCGGCGGCCGCTCGACTTTTTCGGTATGAAGGTTATCACGCGACGACGATGCGCGATATCGCGCAGGAAGCGGGCGTTGAGGCCGGCAGCATATACTACCATTTTCAATCCAAGGATCAGATTCTCACCGAGGTTCTGGAACTTGGTGTGCGTCAGCTCTACGAAACGGTCAGTCAAATCGTTCGGGTTGCAAAGAAGAATCCGGAGGATTTCCGCAGGACTTTCGCATTGCTGATCGAAACCCACCTGACCTACCTGTTGACTGAGAGCGATTTCACCTCGGCCAATATCCGGAACTATCCGATGTTGTCGGATGAAACACGCGCTCCCCACCGTGATCTGCGTGCCTCTTATGCAGCAGCCTGGGGCAATTTCCTGAAAGAAGCAAAACGTAACGGTCACCTTCGAAGAGACATTTCCATTACTGTGATCCGCCAGTTCATCCTGAGTGCCATGAACTGGACCGTGGAATGGTACGATGTCGAAAAGTATCCGGTGCACATCCTCGCTGAACGTATGAGCAAGCTGATACTTGACGGTATGTGTTTGGATCGCAGAGCTGAAACAGAAGGTCTGAAGCTGACCCCCGCCGCTCCCGTCAATATCCCTGATACCAACGGCAAGGCCGCGAAGACCCGCGCAGAGATCCTGCGAGTGGCGGCGCGCGTTCTGAGGGACAATGGCTACAAGGCGACAACGCTGCGGAAGATCGCTGACGAATCGGACATGAAGGCGGGTAGCGTCTACTACCATTTCAAATCCAAGGAAGCGATCGTGGACGAGGTACTCAACGAAGGGTTAAGCGATCTGCTATCCGGTGTCAGTGCAGCCGTTCAGAAGTTCGATTCCCCATGCGATCATCACACCAGAATAGCAACCGCAATCTGGACGCATCTCGATTTTCTCTTTAAGGCAAGCGAGTTCACCTCAGCGAACATCAGAAGTTATGGGATGCTGCCCAACCACTTTCGGGAAAGGCACCGAGGCATTCGCCACGACTACGGACGACTTTGGGACATGATCCTTCGCGAAGCGCAGCAAGACGGTGCCATAAGGTCGGATATCAAGATCGTTCCTTTGCGCCAGGTGATGTTGGGTGCCTTGAACTGGACGGTAGAGTGGTTCGACCCGAACAAGGCAGGAGTGGAAGGGTATCTCTCACTGCCTGAGTTCTCCGGTATGCTCATCAAGCTTCTGCTGGAAGGAATTTGCAACCGGGAAACCGCCCCGTCCACAGGACAAGGCACGACCTGAAAGCAGTCGCAGTGGTCAGACCAGAAGGAAGTGATACAGCCCTTCCGCAACCGCCTTTTCCCGGTCCGTCTGCCAGGTGATCACGCTGACGCTCGCCATCCGCTTGCCCTTGCGCGTCACGTTGGCGCGGGCAAAAAGCGGGCCCTTCACGCCAGGTCGGAGGTAATCGACGGTCAGGTTAATCGGCTTGGCCGGGACATCCGCGAAGTCGGGCTGTACCGCGATCGCGGCCGTGGCTTCCATGAAACTCGCGATGATTCCGCCATGGTAGTACTCCATGACAGGGTTACCGATATGGCGGTCATCAAAGGTCATTTCAGCCTCGGCATGAAGGTTGTCCAAGCTTCGGATCTCAAAATTGAGAAATCGGAAGAACGGCACCCTGGATACATTGGCATTGGCAGTTTGCACATCCATCACGAGGTTTTTCCTTTAGTCATCGCATCAAACAGGTCAGTGCCGCCGCGCGTCAAAGCAAACGAGGCGGTTCCACGGGCTATTTCAGCATTCTCATGGCCCTCGAACCAGACGCTGCCGGAATTGAAGGCAATATGGCGGGTCTTCCGAAAACAATGCGCGCGAACGATGACATCCGCGCGCGAATAGGCGGGGCGCAGGTAATCAACTCTGAGGTCGAGAGTGGCCATGGTGCTGACGCCCTCGATTGCCACAAAGTTTGCCAGTCCGAAGACACTGTCCAGGAGAGCCGTCAGGATACCACCATGAAGCAGGGTCTGGTCCGCATCGACGCAAAAATCCGGATTAAACGGCATCCGAACCCGAACACCTTCGCTCGAAACCTCTTCGATCTCAAGCGCCATATGCGTAATCAGGCCCTTGCCGCGCGCATTCCACATTTGCGCGATTTGCTCCATCTTCTTCTTGGTGATGTCAGACATGCGATCTTTCCTTTAACGCCCAGTAAAGTTGGGTTTTCGTTTCTCGATGAAAGCAGCAACCGCCTCGTGGTGGTCTTCGGTCTGATGCATGAGTGCCTGATAGGCCGCCGCGGAATTCAGGAAATCCGGTAGGTCCATCCGTTCGGCATTGCGCATCAGACGTTTGGCGACCCGCACCGCGCGCGGTGGTTTCGCTGCGATGACGGTGGCCCGCTCGCGGGCCCGTTCCATCAATTTTTCATGGGGCACAAGTTCAAGCACCATGCCAAGCTCCAGCGCCTCTTCGGCCTCGACCATGCGCCCCGAGAAGGTCAGATCGGCGGCCATCTGGTGGCCCAGACGACGCAACAGGAACCAGCTGCCTGCATCGCCCGGAATGATCCCGAGATTCAGAAACACCTCGCCGAACTTTGCTTTCTCCGAGGCGATGCGCATGTCGCACATCATGGTCAGGTCGCACCCCGCGCCGACCGCGGGTCCGTTGACCGCGGCGATCGTCGGAACATCCAGGTTATAGAGCGCCTGTGGCAGGCGCTGCACCCCATCGACATAGCTCTGCGCCGCCGCAAGCGGCTCCTTGCGGAAGACGCTGTCGGGGTCGTTCATCTCCTTGATGTCGCCGCCGGCACAAAAGGCCGGGTCGGCGCCGGTCAGGATCATGACGCTGACTTGCGGGTCTGCCTGCACCTTGGCGAATGTGTCCAAAAGAGCGGCGATCATTTCATTACCGGTGATCGGGTTGCGACGCTCGGGATCGTTCAGCGTGACCGTGGCGATCCTGTCGGAAATGTCCAAAAGGACGGGTTGCTTACTCATTCTTTCCATCTCCGCGTTCGCGTTTTTCGAACATGTCGGGATTGATCATGTCGCGGGCATCGTGGCCCATATGCAGGGTTTCCCCACCGTCCACATAGATATCTTCGCCGGTGATGAAATTCCCCAGATCGGACGCAAGGAAGATAATCGTCCCAGCGATGTCCTCGGCCATACCCATCCGGTTCAGGACCGAGCGGTTAAGCTCTTTCCATCGATCCGGTGAAATGGGGTAGCGGCCAAGCGCCTCGGTCTTGATCGTGCCCGGCGCGACACAGTTCAGACGGATGCCATACTCGCCCCATTCGGCGGCCAGCGTCTTCATCATGCCGGTCACACCGGCGCGCGCGGCGACGGTGTGTGTAAAGCCGCTGAGCGCGGTGCGCGCCGAGATGGCGGTGACAAACACGACCGATCCACCGTTGTCATACATGAAGTGATCGGCGGCGGCGCGGGTCATCTGCCATGACCCGATCAGGTTGTTGCGGATCACGGCTTCGAAGCCCTTGTTGGTGATATCGCGGGCGGCCGCGATATACTGGCCGCCGGCATTGTTCACCAGAACGTCGAGCTGTCCGTAGTGGTCCTTGATGCGTCCCATCGCGGCTTCGATACTGTCCTCGTCGCGGGTATCGCCGGGCACCACAAACGCCTCGCCCCCCGCAGCCCGGATCATCTCGGCGGTCTCCTCCAGCGGCTCTTCCCGGCGCGCAAACAGCGCAAGTCTGGCCCCGCAAGAGGCCATTTCAAGCGCCGTCGCCCGGCCCATACCTGATCCGGATCCCGTGACCAGGGCAACCTGTCCCGCCATGAGGTCCGCTGCGTAACGTCTTGATTTTTCTTCGCTCATGTTCAGCCCCCTTAGTTTTTCAGAAGTTCGCCAGAGATGATGAGCTTGCGCACCTCCTGGGTGCCCGCGCCGACCTCGAGCACGCGACCGGTACGGTAGAGCCGGTTCACTTCGGTATCGCGCATATAGCCCGAACCGCCGTGAATCTGGACGGCCTTGTCCAGCACGAAGGATGTCGCCTCGGCGGCCTTGTAGATTGCCGCAGCGGTGAGCTTGTGGATCTCGCCACGCCCGCCTTCGCCCTCTTCAAGGCCCTCACACATGGCCGCGGTACGCAAGGACAGGCTGCGCGCCGCCTCGATCTGGGTGTACATGTCGGCCAGCATCGCCTGCACCATCTGGAAACTGGCGATCGGCTTGCCGAATTGCTGCCGTGTCTTGGCGTAGTCGATGGAAATATCCAGCGCCCGCTGCGCAATGCCCATTGCGTTGAAGCAGACGATGGCACGTTCCAGATCCAGCCCGGACATCGTCACGGCAACGCCGCCATCCAGTTTGCCGACCATATTCTTGGCCGGAACGCGGCAATCTTCGAACACCAGTTCCCCGGTGGGCGAGCCACGGAAGCCCATCTTGTTGAGCTTCTGGGCAACCTTGAAACCTGGCGTGTCGGTTTCAACGATGAAGGCGGAAATTCCCTTGGCCCCTTTTTCCGGCGAGGTCTTGGCATAGACCAGGACCAGATCGGCAATCGGTCCGTTGGTGATGTAGATCTTGGAACCGTTCAGGATGTAGTCGTCTCCATCCTTTTTGGCCGTGGTCCGCATCGAACCGAGCGCGTCAGACCCCGCGCCGGGTTCGGTCAGACCCAGGGCGCCGATCAGCGTGCCGTCGCAAAGGCCCGGCAGATACTTGCGGCGCAGGTCGTCACTGGCGTTGCGATAGATGTTGTTGACGCACAAGTTGTCGTGGGCCACATGGGTTAGCCCGATGGCGGCAGAGGACCGCGAAAGCTGTTCGGTGATGATACAGGCCGAGGTAAAATCCAGCCCCGCACCGCCGAATTCAGGCGGCACGTTCAGGCCCAGATAGCCCATCTCGCCAAGCTTGGGAAAGACCGAAGGCGGCAGGTCATCAGTGTCGTCCATTTCCGCATTCAGATGGTGAAACTCGGACATGAAGAACTTGCCGGCCTGATCGGCCAGAGCCTGTTGCTCCTCCGTCATGAAATGTGTTGGCAAAGCGGTGTCGTTGCGAAGTTGCTTGTTCATGGTTTCGTCCCCCCCTCAGGCGCGCAGAAGTTCTTCGGCAATGATGATCTTGCGGACTTCGCTTGTGCCCGCGCCGATTTCCAACAACTTGTTGGCGCGGAACAACCGGTTGATCTCGGTGTCCTGCATGTAGCCAGAGCCACCATGGATATGGCAGGCTTCGGTCACCGCCTTGTTGAATGCCTCGCCGGCGTACAGACAGGCCGCCGCAGTCAGTTTGTGAATTTCGCCGCGGCCTCCGGCCCCTTTTGGCAGGCCCGTACAGGCGGCCAGCGCTCGATACCCGAAGGCGCGCGCCGTCTCGACCTCGATGTAGATCTCGGCCAGTTTCGACTGCATCATCTGGAAACTTGCGATCGGCTTGCCGAACTGTTCGCGAATTTTGGCGTATTCCAGACCCAGTTCCAGCGCGCGTTCGGCCATGCCAACGCAGACTGAGGCAACCATAGCACGCTCCAGATCCAGCCCGCTCATTACCACCGAAACGCCGGTGTTTTCCTCACCCACCATGGCGGATGCGGGCACGCGGCAATCTTCGAACACCAACTCTCCGGTCGGAGAGCCTCGGAAGCCCATTTTATCGAGCTTTTGCGCCACCTTGAAGCCGGGATTGTCGGTCTCAATGATGAAGGCGGAAATGCCCTTGGCGCCCTTCGATTTGTCGGTCTTTGCGTAAAGCAGAATCACGTCGGCAATCGGGCCGTTGGTGATGTAGATCTTAGAGCCGTTGATGACGTAGTCATCACCGTCACGGCGCGCGGTGGTCGCCATGGACCCAAGCGCATCGGATCCCGCACCCGGTTCGGTCAGACCCAGAGCACCGACAAGCTCGCCCGAGCAAAGGCCCGGTACGTATTTCTTTACCTGCTCTTCGGACCCGTTGCGCAGCAGGTTGTTCAGGCACAGGTTGTCATGCGCGCCATGCGACAACCCCACAGCCGGGTTCCATTTCGAGATCACCTCGGACACCAGCGCCTGGGTGAATTCATCTTGTCCCGATCCGCCCAGCTCCTCGGGAGCGGTGATTCCCAGCAGGCCCAGCTCACCCATTTGCTTGAACAGGTCTTCGGGCCACCATTCTTCCTCGTCCATGCGCGCCTGCAACGGGTGCAGTACCTCGCGCGACACACGATCCACGTGATCGACAATCTGGCGTTGCTCGTCGGTCAACGAATAGTTTGCCCTGATGGCTTCCAGGTCAGCCGCGATAGCCTCACTTTGAGTCGTCATATCATCCTCCCGAGAAATGTCGTTTGTGGTGTTGACCAAAATCAAACACATGTTAGAAAATAGATCAAGCCAAGCTTTTTGCGACCTGACGTTAGAAGGCACGGCGCACAAACTATTTTGGGGGAGCTTCGGAAATGGGTGAGAGCGTTGTTCAATCGCAGATGCGTGGCGACGAAGTTCGTATCACGATTCGACGTCCTGAGAATCGAAATGCCCTAAACCGTGAAGTCGCAGACGGGATCATGGCCGCCATATATGCTGCCGAGAAGGACAGCGATTGCCGTGTGATCGTTCTGACCGGCGAGGGAGATCGCGCCTTCTGCGCCGGCGGCGACATCAAGGCGGGTGCGGACGGTGGTCCGTTCGTTCAGGATCCGGCCGATCCTGATCATTTCGCCGGAAGGTTGTTCGAAACGATACAGGCCTGCCGAAAGCCGACGATCGCGCGTGTCAACGGCGTCGCGATGGGGGCAGGGGCGGGCATTATCTGTGCCTGCGATCTGGCTGTGATGGCGGACCACGCCCGCATCGGAACGCCGGAAGTGAAGGTGGGTTTGTTTCCCATGACGATCGTACCACCGATGATGCGTGTTTTGCCTCGGCGGAGGCTGATGGAGATGTTCATCACCGGCGTTCCTCTGACGGCCGAGGAAGCCCTGCAATTCAATCTGGTCAACTATGTGACCGATGCCGCAGGGTTGGACGACAAGGTTGCAGAACTGGTTGCCCAGATTGCTGCGCAGTCGCCGAGCGCGATCCGGCTGGGAAAATACGCCTGTCACGCGATGGAGGACATGACCTATCCGCAGCAAATGCGGTTTGCAGAAACACTTTTACCGCGAGTAGCACAGACCGAAGACGCGCGCGAAGGCTTTGATGCCTTCATTGCGAAGCGCAAACCTGAATGGACAGGCCGCTAAACAAGCGGGGAGGAGAAGCATATGTCAGATCGAAAACTGCGCATCGGATGCGCATCGGGATTCTGGGGCGACACGCCTGAAGCGATCGGTCAACTGGTCTCCAAGGGCGAGATCAACTATCTGGTGTTCGACTATCTGGCCGAGGTGACAATGTCGCTGATGGCGCGTGCCCGCGCAAAGACGCCCGAGGCGGGTTATGCGCCGGATTTCGTCAAGGCGCTGGTTCCGTGGCTGCCTGAAATCAAACGTCAGGGCATCAAGGTCGTTACCAATGCCGGGGGCGTGAACCCGCGCGGCTGCCGCGATGCGCTTGCCAAAGCCGCCGCCGAGGTCGGGATCGATTTGTCCATCGGAGTCGTGCTGGGCGATGATTTGTCGGCGCGGGCCGACGACATCCGCGCCGCCGGCCAGACGGAGATGTTCTCGGATGTCGCGTTTCCGGGCGACATCTGGAGCATGAACGCCTATCTGGGTGCCCGCCCCATCGCGGCCGCGCTGGATGCCGGGGCCGACATCGTAATCACGGGGCGCTGCGCCGACAGCGCGGTCGCGCTTGGCCCCCTGATGCACGAATACGGCTGGGGCGATGACGACTGGGACAAGCTCAGCCAGGGATCACTGGCCGGCCACCTGATCGAATGCGGCCCCCAGGGAACGGGCGGCAACTTTACCGACTGGCAGGACGTGCCGGGGTGGGACAATATGGGGATGCCCATCGTCGAGGTGTCGGAAGACGGCAGTTTCGTCATGACCAAGACGCCTGACACCGGCGGGCTGGTCGTGCCGGGATCGGTCGGAGAGCAGATGCTCTATGAAATCGGTGATCCGCGCGCTTACCTGTTGCCCGACGTGACCTGCGACTGGTCCGGGGTTACCCTTGAACAGGTCGGACCCGATCGGGTGTTGGTCAAGGGCGGCAAGGGTCTCGGGCGCACCGACAGCTACAAGGTGTCGGCGACCCATGCCGATGGCTGGCGCGCGGTCTCTACCCTGACACTGGCCGCGATTGATGCCCCCGCCAAGGCCGAGCGCGTGGCCGAGGCGATCCTGACCCGCTGCCGCCGAATTTTCCGCGACCGCAACATGGGCGATTTCCGGCAGGTTAGCGTCGAAGTGCTGGGCGCCGAGGCCGCCTATGGCGCCAACGCCCGCGCCCTGACGCGCGAAGTGGTGCTCAAGATCGGCGCGGTCCATGATGATCGCGCCGCGCTGAACATCTTTGCCGGAGAAATCGCACCCATGGCGATTTCGACCGCGCAGGGTCTGACCGGGTTCTTCGCCGGACGGCCAAAGGTACAGCCGGTGGTCCGTCTGTTCTCCTTCCTTCAGGACAAGGCCGACACCCCCGTCGCGGTTGAGGTTGATGGCAAGGATGTGCCCGTCACAGTGGCCACCAAACCTGTGCAACTTGATCCGCCTGCCGCGCCGCCCACAGATAGCCGCGCGCCCGGTCCGGACGCGGTCAAGGTGCGCCTCGTCGACCTGGCGTGGGGCCGTTCGGGCGACAAGGGCGATATCGCCAACATCGGCATCCTTGCGCGCAAGCCGGAGTATCTGCCCTATATCCGGTCGGCCCTGACCGAAGACACGGTGAAAGCCTATTTCGCCCACCTGTGTGACGGCGCGGTCGAACGCTTTGATTTGCCCGGAAGCCATGCGCTGAACTTCCTGCTGCATGAATCGCTGGGCGGGGGCGGCATCGCCTCGGTCCGCATCGATCCGCAAGGCAAAGGGTTTGCGCAGATGCTGCTTGATATTGAAATTCCTGTGCCGGTCGATCTGGCCGCGCGCGACGGGCTGAACGCCTCGGACCGGAACTAAAAGGACAATACCATGACCATTTCAAAACTCCTGGTCGCCAATCGGGGTGAAATCGCGGCGCGCGTTTTGCGTACTGCCAAGGCCCGCGGCCTTGCGACGGCTGTGTTGCGCCACGTCGCTGAACAAGAGGGGCCGGCCCATCTGATCGCAGACGAGATTGTGATGATCGACGGCCCGACGCCTGTGGCCGCCTATCTCGATATTCCGCAGATCGTCGATGCCGCAAAAAAGATCGGCGCTGATGCGGTGCATCCCGGCTATGGCTTTTTGTCCGAGAATGCGGCCTTCGTCGCGGCGCTGGAAGAGGCCGGTGTGACATTTGTCGGCCCGACGTCCGAGACCATCGACCTGATGGGCGACAAGATCCGTGCGCGCGCCTTTGTTGAAGAGCGCGGCTTTCCGGTGGCGCCTTCGGCCATCGAGGATGACGATCCGGCGACGTTTGTCGAACGCGCCCGCGCCGTTGGCTATCCGCTACTCATCAAACCCTCGGCCGGAGGCGGCGGCAAGGGCATGCGCGTCGTGCGCGAGGATAGCACGTTGGAGACCGAAATCGAAACCGCGCGCCGCGAAGGCCAGCGGTATTTCGGCGACGGTCGTCTGTTCGTCGAATGCTATATCGAACGTCCGCGCCATATCGAGGTGCAGGTGATGGGTGACGGGCAGGGCAACGTGGTCCATTTCTGGGAACGCGAATGCTCGATCCAGCGCCGGTTCCAGAAGATTATCGAGGAAACGCCGTCACCGGCGCTGACCCCAGAACAGCGGGACGAGATATGTGAAACCGCTGCGGGGATTGCCCGCGCCGTCAAATACCGCGGGGCAGGGACCGTCGAATTCATTTATGCGCAGGACGGGGCCTTTTACTTCCTCGAAATGAACACCCGCCTTCAGGTCGAACATCCGGTGACCGAACTGGTGACTGGCTTCGATCTGGTCGCCGAGCAACTGCGCATCGCTGCAGGCGAGGGGCTGAGCGCGACGCAGGCGAATATTCCCCAGACTGGCCATTCAATCGAACTACGCATCTGTGCCGAGGACGCGACGGCCGATTTCCGCCCCTCGATCGGGGATCTCCTGCTGCTGGATGAACCCTCCGGCCCCGGCGTGCGCGTGGACAGCGGCATTCTGGACGGCGGCAAGGTGACCACCGATTTCGACCCGATGCTGTCTAAGCTGATCGTGCATGGCCGCGACCGCGTGGAGGCCATCGCCCGTGCGCGGCAAGCGGTGCAAAACTATGTGGTTCTCGGGGTGACGACCAACACCGGATACCTAGATGCAATCCTTGCACATCCAGATTTTGCCTCGGGCGATGTTTCAACCGGCTTCCTAGCTGAACAATCCGAAACGCTGACTGCACCGGGGGAAGATATCTCTGACCTGCTGATGGCGGCGGCGGCCCTGTCAGACGAACGGCTGGTGAGCGACGTAATGCAAATACCGGAAATGCACCGCAAGATGGGCGGGTGGAGAAACTGATGCAACGGATTTTTCAGATCGACGGAGAAGAGACTGAATGTTGGTTGGGCCATGATGGCAGCCGGTTCGTACTTAATACCCCCAATGGTACTGTTGCCTGCCAATTGGACCCGACTGGCCTGCCGGGCGGTTATACGTTGCGGGCTAAGGGTGTTGTCCGCGAATTGCGACTGGCCGTGGGGCCGGAAGCAACTTTTGTGCACATGAACGGCCGCACCTACGAAGTCGGGCGGGTTGATCCCGCCGAGCGCCTGGCTGGAAGCGATGGTGGCACAAGCGATGATCGGTTGGTCGCGCCTATGCCCGGAGTCGTGGTGTCGGTCGCGGTCAAACCCGGCGATACAGTTGAAGAAGGCCAGCCGCTTTTGGTTATCGAAAGCATGAAGCTGGAAACCACACTGACGGCGCCACGCGACGGGGTCGTTGCCGAAATGCCATTCGCCGAAGGCGACAGTTTTGGGCTGAAAGATATCCTGGCCCAATTGGCCCCGGAGGAGGAGTGAGAATGCGCAGGATTGAAAGTCTGATCGATACCAACGCCGCCGACTACAAGGCAAATTATGCCGCCATGTCCGAGCGGCTGAAGGAATTTCACGCCCGCCAGCACGCGGCGCGTTTCGAACGCCCGCAACGCGACATTGACCGCCTTGAGCGGCAAAACAAGCTGGGCGTGCGCGAACGGCTAAAACTGCTGCTGGACCCCGGCACACCGTTTCTGGAATTCTCCACCCTCGCAGCCTGTCGCGAATATGACGGAACAGTGCCGGGTGCCGCCGTGGTTACGGGCATTGGCATCGTGCAGGGCCGCGAGGTCGCTATTCATGCCAATGACGCCAGCGTCAAGGGCGGTGCCTGGTATCCGCATACCGTGAAAAAGGTCGTGCGCCTTCTGGATGTCGCGCTGGAGAACCGGTTGCCGGTCGTCCATATCTGCGACAGCGCCGGCGGTTTCCTGCCGCTGCAACATGGCGTCTTTCCCGACCGCTATCTGGGCGGGCGGGTGTTTCGCAACCAGGTCAAGCTGAGTCAGGCCAATATCCCGCAGATTGCTGTGGTCGGCGGGCATTGCACCGCAGGCGGTGCCTATGTACCTACGCTGAGCGATTACAACATCATCATCGAAGGCACTGGGGCGATTTTCCTTGGCGGTCCCCCGCTGGTCAAGGCGGCCACCGGCGAAGAGGTCGGTGTTCAGGAACTTGGTGGGGCGGTTATGCATACCTCGGTTTCGGGCACCGGCGATTATCGTGCCGCGACCGAACAGCACGCCTTTTCACTGGCGCGCGAGATTGTCAGCCAATGGAAACGCACACCGAAAACGATCATCGAAACTGCGTCCTATGAAGAACCTTACTACGACCCGAAGGAGCTTTACGGGATCATTCCCAAGGACCGGAAAACCCAATTCGACATGCGCGAGGTTCTGGCCCGGATCGTAGACGGGTCGCGCTTCCACGAATACCAGCCCGACTACGGCACCACGATGATTTGCGGTTACGCTCACATCTGGGGCTACAAGGTCGGCATCCTCGCCAACAACGGGGTGCTGTTCAACGACAGCTCGCTCAAGGCCGCGCATTTCATTCAGCTGTGCAACCAGAACCGTACGCCTCTGGTCTTTTTCCAGAACATCACCGGCTATATGGTGGGCCGCGAATACGAAGAACGCGGCATCGCCAAGGACGGCGCCAAGATGCTGATGGCGCAGGGCGGCTCGGTCGTGCCGAAGTTTACCGTGATCGCCAATGCCTCTTACGGGGCAGGCAATTACGGCATGTGCGGGCGGGCCTGGGATGCACGCACGCTGTTCATGTGGCCGCAGGCCGAAATCGGCGTGATGGGTGCGGATCAGGCTGCCAATACCATGGCCGACGTCAAGATCCGGCAGCTTCAGCGCGAAGGCAAAGAACTGAGCGAGGAAGAAATCGCCGCGATCCGTGATCCCGTGCTGGAGAAATTCCGCCGAGATGTCGAAGCCTATACCTCGACCTCGGAATTGTGGGACGATGGCATCCTTGACCCGGCGGACACACGCAATGCGCTTGGCATGTCGATTTCCGCCTCGCTGAACGCGCCGATCGACGATCCGCACTACGGGATCTTCCGACTATGACGTGGGAATGGGGGAACGCGCGGATCGAAGCATAGACGGATATCCCTTTTTTGCGACAGCGTCTGCTGGGCGCGATTGCTGCCAAGTTGGCGGAGTGAAAAACGTCTGCTCGAACAAGCACAGCCATTGGATGACCCCTTAAGTAAAGAGCCGCACGCGGGCCCAATTTGGTCGGGCGAACAAATCGCTGCGGCCTCAGGGTTCTCGGGCCTCGCGATACGGGTGGTAGACTGGTTTGACCAGAACAGAAGCGTCGATGAGAAACACCGTGATCTGGCAAGGCCACAATTGGGCTTTTACCTGCAAGTTGACAGGGCGGGTTTTTTCACTCATAACCAAACAATCGTTTGCTTTTTAATGGGTCACAATGACCGTTCGCGCCAAACTCAAACCTCAGGTGAACAATCGCCGGGAACACATCCTTGAGATCGCGGCTGGATTTTTCGTCCGCAAGGGTTTTAACGGCACGTCTATCCGCGACATCGCAAATGCGGCGGGCATGCTGCCGGGATCGCTTTATTACCATTTCCCGTCCAAGGAGGCCTTGTTGCTGGCCGTTTTTGAGGAGGGTGTGACGCGAATAAGCGAGGCGGTGGACACGGCGCTGGCAGACAGCCGGGGGGATGCATGGGATCGGCTGCAGACGGCATGTCAGGCGCATCTCTCCGCATTGCTCGAAGGTAGCGATTTCGCCCATGTAATTGTGCGCGTCATACCGCAGGACGCGCCCGGGGCCGCGGAAGAGTTGGTCGCGCTGCGCAACGGCTATGAAGAGAAATTCACAGCTCTGGTAGAGGCATTGCCGATGCTTTCGGATACCGATCCAAGCCTGCTTCGGCTGATGCTGATCGGAGCACTTAACCACGTCCCGCTCTGGTACCGGGAGGGGGGGGAAACTCCGTCCTGTCTGGCGCGGCTGTTTATCGCCAATCTGCGATTTGCGCAGGACTGCAGCGAGACACATAAGGAGGAAACATGACCCTGACGGCAACTATCCCGGCGCGTGTGCTGGTAACGAAAATCGGCCTCGACGGCCATGACCGCGGCAGCCGCATCGTCGCTGCCTACCTGCGCGATGCAGGAATGGAGGTGATCTATACCGAACCCTGGCAGAAGATCGATTCGGTGGTGGCGCTGGCACTACAGGAAGACGTGGATGTGATCGGGATCAGTTCGCTGGCAACGGATCATCTGTTAGTGCCGAAGCTGATGAAGGCTCTCGGTAACGTAGATCTGGGTCATATTCGCGTAATCGTTGGCGGCATCGTTCCGGATAACGAAGAAGCGGTTCTTCTGAAATCCGGCGTATCACACGTGTTCCATCCCGGCGCGGATCGCGAATACATTGTTGACGTTGTGGCGCGGCTGGCAAGGGACGCCAATGCAAATCGCTCTGACGGTTAAGGAAGGTTTAGACGCATGAACAAGATAGACACCAAGGTACTTGACGATAGAGCGGACCGTGATGCCATGGCCGAAGAGTGGCGGCGCGGTTACGAGGAACAGGTCAGCTCGGACAAGGTTGTCAAAAACCGATCCGGACTGGAAATCCAACCGCTCTACTGGCCCGAGGCCGGGACTGACCCGGAATTCGACCGAAAGCTGGGATTTCCGGGAGCAGGGTTGATGACTCGCGGTATCTACCCGTCGATGCATCGGGGTCGCACCTGGACACAACGCCAGCTGATCGGCCTGGGCAGACCCGAGGATTTCAACGGGCGGATCAAGAAAATACTGAAGTCCGGCGCCTCGGCACTGAGCATCATTCCCTGCAACTCGGTCTATCGTGGAATAGACGCCGACGAGGTGGAGCCAGAGCTGCTGGGCACATGCGGCACGATTATCAATACCGAGAAGGATATGGACATCTGTCTGGCCGATATACCCATCGGCGAAATTTCCATCGGACTGAACGACCCCAACCCGTTCACCATGCTGGCCCAGCTTCTTGTGGTGGCAGAAGCACGCGATATTTCGTGGGACAGGATCACCGGCACATCGAACCAAAGCGATTATATCTCGCATTTCGTCGCCAATCACATGTTCTATCGCCTGTCGTTGACAGGCGCGCGCCGGGTTCAACTGGATGCGATTGAGTGGCTTGCCGAAAACGTCCCGAACTGGAACCCGCTGTCGGTCGTGGGTCAGCACATGCAACAGGCGGGGGCCACACCGGCGCAAGCAATGGGACTGACACTTGCCTCGGCTGTTCAGTATGCCGAGGATTGCAAGGCGTGCGGCCTGGACCCCAATAAGTTTCTCGAACGATTTACCTTCTTCTTTGACATTTCCATCAGCTTTTTCGAAGAGGTCGCGAAGTTCCGCGCAGGGCGGCGCATCTGGGCGCGGCTGGTCGAGGAACGTTTCGGGGTCACCAACCCACGCGCCAAACGGTTCAAGTTCCATGCCCAGACATCTGGCGTCGATCTGACGCGTCAACAGCCGCTGAACAATATCGCGCGGGTCGCCGTGCAGGCAATGGCGGGGATCCTGGGCGGGCTGCAATCGCTGCATACCGATGGGTATGACGAGGTGTTCACCACCCCGACCGAGGGTCCGGCAAAGGTGGCCATCGCAACGCAGAATATCCTCAAGTACGAAGCCGGGCTGTGCGATGTCATAGACCCGCTGGCCGGCTCCTATTATGTCGAGACTCTGACCGACCAGATGGAAACCGAAATCCTGCGTGTAATCCAGGAGATCGACGATCAGGGCGGTATGTTCAAAGCGGTCGAATCCGGTTTCGTCCAGAAGGCGATCGGGGAAAGCGCTGCGCATTTCCAGGATGCGGTCGATACAGGCGAGCAAATCATCGTGGGCGTCAACGCCTATGAGGACGAGGCTGACGGCACCTCGCATCCGGCTATTGACCGGCCCGACCCCGCTTGGATACAAAAGCAGATCGACAGCCTTGCCGTCTACAAGAAGACCCGCGATCAGGCGCGGGTGGACACGGCGCTAGAGGCTTTGCGCGCGGCGGCCCGCTCTGAAAGCCAGAACACCTATGGCCCCCTCGTGGACGCCACCCGTACAGGCGCGACCCAGGGCGAAATCATTGCCGTTCTGCGCGACGAGCTGGGCTTTGGCCGACCTCTTGTCGTGGCCTGACCTGATGGATCACAATGTACCGGAAACGCCAAGACTGGCAGCGCGCCTTGTCGACGGTGAGCCTGCGGCGCTGGCGCGCGCAATCAGTTTGGTCGAAAGTGACACGCGGATGGCGATCGACATTCTGCGTGCGATCCGGCCGCATCTGGGTCATGCGGTCGTGGTTGGTTTTACCGGCCCGCCGGGGGCGGGCAAGTCGACGCTGGTAAATGCCTATATCGCAGAATTGCGCAAACGCGGCAAAACCGTGGGCGTGGTCGCGGTGGATCCATCAAGCCCCATTACCGGTGGTGCCGTGCTCGGCGACAGGATCCGCATGGCGGAACACACACTGGATCAGGGCGTGTTCATCCGCTCTCTCGCCTCGCGAGGGGCGTTGGGCGGATTGTCGGCCGCGGCGGCGCAAGTGGCCGATCTGATGGACGCGGCGGGGCGAGACGTGGTGATACTGGAAACCGTCGGCACTGGCCAATCCGAAGTCGAAATGGCAACGATCGCCGATATTCGGGTGGTCATATCCGCGCCGGGGTTGGGTGACGATGTGCAGGCAATGAAGGCGGGGATTCTCGAAATCGCCGACATTCTGGTGGTCAACAAAGCCGATCAGCCATTGGCCTCGCAAACTCACCAGCAGTTGAAGACAATGCTTGGCTTGCGCGGTCCAACCGAGCGTTCGGTGCCGGTTCTGTGTACCGATGCCATCAACCGGGCCGGGGTGGGCGATCTTGCCGACGCGGTGGATGCCCTGGCTGACCGCACAGAAAGGCGCGACGACCGTTCAGCCTTGGCTGGACGAACACGTCACCTGTTGGCACAGGCGGTGTCCAAGGCGGCCGAGACCCATGTCATGCAGAGCCGGTCGGAGGCGATCGCTTTGATCGTTCAAGGCATCCAAGAGGCACGGCTCAGCCTTTCAGAGGGAGCGAGGCAGGTTCTGAATGACCTTGGAGGAGAAGTTCACGATGGCTGATGGTGTCGTTACACCACCCGCCGATCTTGGCAGGGAATTTGCCCGCCGCGACGGATTCATGCAGCACTTGGGCATCAATTTGCACGACGTCGGTTCCGGAACGTCGGAGCTGCGTATGAGGGTGCAATCCTGCCACATCAATTTCAACGGGACGTGTCATGGCGGTGCGCTTTTCGCGCTGGCAGATAGCGCCTTCGGCGTCGCATCAAACAGCCACGGAATTCTCGCCGCCGGGATAGATACGCATATGACATACCATGCCGGTGTGTCGGACGGTGAGGTGTTGGTCGCGAAGGCGCATGAAATCTCACGTTCGCGCAGGATTGCTGTGTATCAGGTTGAAGTATTGAACTCCGAAGGCACCCTGATTGCTGGTTTTACCGGGACCGTGTACATTACGGCCAAGCCCAATAATGGCTAAGACACCGTAGTGTTTTGATTGTCGCTGGATTCACATTTCAAGTGCGACACCGAGTTGTTGAGCGAAAGCCTCGATGGGCGTCTGGAAGCCGAGGCATTTTCGCGGGGTTGAGTTGAGCATCCAGACGATGTCGTCGATGTCGGTATCCTGGTGATCCGAGAGGTTGGTGGGGCGCGGCAGGTCACGGCGTAGAAGGCCGTTGCCGTTCTCGATGCCGCCGCGTTGCCAAGGGCTGTGTGGATCGCAGAAGTACGCCGTGAGACCGGTCCGTTTCGTGACCGTGGTGTGCCGGGCGAACTCGCCGCCGTTGTCGTGGGTGATCGTGCGCAGGGCTTGCTGAACCGCCCCTTGTTTGCCGGAGACCCAGAAGTAAGGATACTGGGTTATGGAAAAGAACAAGTGTGGAAACAGATATTCACCAGAGGTGCGCGAACGTGCTGTGCGGATGGTGTTTGAACATCAAGGCGAATTTGACAGTCAATCTGCTGCGATCAAATCGATTGCTCCGAAGATCGGTTGTGGGCCGGATACGCTTCGGGCGTGGGTGAGACGAGCTGAGACTGACACGGGTCGGCGAGACGGTGTAACGACCGCTGAGCGGGACCGGATTAAGGCACTTGAGCGTGAGAACCGGCAGCTTCGACAGGCCAATGAGATTCTGAAGAAAGCTTCGGCGTATTTTGCTCAGGCGGAGCTCGACCGCCCGTTTCGGAAATGATTGCCTTCATCAAAGAGCATCGGGCTATCTTTGGGGTCGAGCCGGTCTGTCGCGTACTTCAGATTGCCCCGTCAACGTTCTATGCGCATCTGGCTATCGAGCGTGATCCGGACCTTGCATCGGATCGCGCCAAGCGGGACGCCCAATTACGACCCGCAATGAAGCAGGTCTGGGAAGACAATCGATCTGTTTACGGTGCACGTAAGTTGTGGCGTGCCATGCTCCGTGAGGGCCATGATCTGGCACGCTGCACGGTCGAACGGCTCATGCGTGACATTGGGATTGAAGGTGTCAGGCGCGGCAAGAAGATCAAAACGACTTGGTCTGACAAAGCCCTGCCGTGTCCAATGGATCGCGTGAACAGGCAGTTCCGAGCAACGATGCCCAACCAACTCTGGGTATCAGACTTCACCTATGTCTCGACCTGGCAAGGCTTTGTCTATGTGGCATTTGTCATCTACACCTCCATCATAGGGGTGTTGCGACGACCGGTTGAATCCGCCCAATATGTGTCGATCAAATACACCGAACGGCTGGCGATGCTGGGCTGGAACCCAGCGTGGGCACGGTCGGTGACTCGTATGACAATGCACTGGCCGAGACGATGATCGGCCTCTTCAAAGCGGAAGTCATTCACAGGTTGGGGCCGTGGAAGTCAGCCGCTGCCGTCGAATGGGAAACCTTGAAATGGGTCGACTGGTTCAACAACCGCCGCCTGCTCGAACCCATCGGATACATCACGCCAGCCGAAGCTGAGGAGGCATTCTATGCAAACATGAACACAGTCGATAAAGTCGCGTAAGAAGAACTAAACAGTCTCCGGTAAAACCGGGGCGGTTCATGCGCAGGCAAACCACCAAGTTCCGCGATGATTGCGGCGGCGGTCTCGTCGGAGTTCTTGCTGAGAAGACGACGGGCGAGTGTCAGCCGGGTGCTGCGTTCCTGCAGCGTGAGCAGGATGTCGCGCTGGCGGCGGAAGTGCATCAGGTCACCTTCCCAGTGACCGAACTCGGTCCTTTCTCCAACCGCGTCAGGGCGTTGATGGATCGACACGCGGCTCGGGATGCCGGGCTCCCGCTTGCCGTTCCGAGCCCTTCGCCCGCGCCTGGATTTGCGCTGAGGCAGGTATTTCGGCAAGCCGTCCCGTCGGCCGGCCGGGCTGAAGATGTGGCGATAGATGGACTCGGTGCTGACGCTGTGCTCGACTCCGTCCAGTTCCATCCGCCCGGCGATCTGCTCAGGGGACCATCCCATGGCAAGGCAGTCCTTCACGTGGGTGCCGAGGCGGGTGGAACGCTCGATCCTCGATCCGCGCAGCTTCCGCGCCCAGGCCCGGCGTTCCGCACTGTCAGGTCGGTAACCGTCGACATTGCGGTTCCGGCCCAGCTCCCTGTGGATGGTTCCGCGATGGCGGCCCAGGCGGCGGGCAATCTCTGTCACCGGAAAGCCCATCTCGATCATGCCTGTCAAGCGACACCGCTCTTCAAGCGTAAAGTGGTTGTATATCGTTCCCATAGCGACCCTGCGTATACCGGGTGTCGCACTTGGTTTGGGAATCTAGGCTCCTGTCCTGTAAGCAGAGTTCTCATCTGCCATTTTACGCCGCAAACACGGCCCGCTACCTTCAACCGGTCAATAACCGCCCCGGTTGGGCGATGGTTTGCGCAGGCATGGCTCTGGGCGCGCGGTCACTCAGTACTGTTCCTTGCCTGCTGCAATGAGACAAGGTCCGAAGGCTCGACAACCGGGCGGTCGGCTTCGACCGCCTTCAACGGCTCGACGGGCGTCAACCCGGTCAGACAATCGCGCGCCAGTTGCCGGTATTCCGCCGTGCCGCGTGATTTCCACGCGACTTCTTTTTCGGTGACGTCGCGGATCACCTTTGCCGGCGAGCCGACCACCATCGAACGCGGCGGGATCACCGTTTCGCCGCGAACGAACGCCTGTGCTCCGACAATCGATTCCGCCCCAACATCCACCCCGTCCATGATGACGGCATTCATCCCGACCAGAGCATTTCGGCCGACAGTGCAGCCGTGCAGGATAGCGCCGTGGCCGATATGACCGTCGGCTTCGACCACTGCGTCTCGACCGGGGAACGAATGGACAATGCAATTATCCTGAACATTGGCACCATCGCCAATCACGATCCTGCCGAAATCTCCGCGAAGGCTCGCCCCTGGCCCGATGTAGCATCCGTGACCAAGGATGACATTGCCGATCAGCACCGCCTGTGGATGAACAAATGTGTCTTCCGGGACGATCGGAATAAAGCCTTTGAATTCATAGCAATGAGCCATTGGTACCTCTTTGTAGTTTGGTCGGGCAAAAACCCTCTGGGCAGTTCGCGCTATACGAGCAAAAAGTGGAAAAGACCCTTGGCGACCGGCCTTTCGGTGTCCTTTTGCCAGGCCACGGTTTCGATACTGGCCATGCGGCGGCCCTTCTTCAAGATTTCGGCACGAGCGTACAAGGTGCCGACTAATGCTGGGCGCAAATAGTCCACGGTCAGGTTAATCGGCTTGGGTCGCAGGATGGCCCAGTTGTGGGATACGGAAACTGATGCGACGGCTTCCATCAAGCTGGCGGTGATGCCGCCATGATACGCTTGTATAACCGGGTTACCGATGTGGCGGTCAGATTGTTCCATGCATGCGAGGATAAAGGTGTCGCCGGCTTCGACGATAGAGAAACCGAGGAACCGAAAGAACGGTATTTTTTCGCATTGTGCCTGCAACTCGTCGCGAGTCATTGCCCCGGCCCTTTCGTGTTAAGTTTGTCAAGTAGGCTGTTTGCCCCCCGCATGATCGAGAATGTTGCGGACCCGCGAGCGATTTCGGGCTGTCCGGGTGTGTCGAACCAGACCCGGCCGCTGTTGAACACCACGTGCCGCGTCTGTCGATAGCATTCGGCGAAAACGATCACGTCAGCACGCGATTGCGCAGGGCTCAGATACTCGATCCGCAAATCCAGTGTCGCCATGGTGTCAAGGTTTTCGACGGCCAGAAAATTGGCAAGTCCGAATGCGCTGTCGAGTAGAGCGGTCAAGATGCCGCCATGCAACAGCGTGCCGTCCTCATCGACGCAAAATTCGGGATTGTGAGGCATCCGAAGCTGAACGCCATCAGGTTCCGATCTTTCTATCTGAAGGTTCAATTCAGTTATCAGGCCCTGTGCCCGTTCGTTCCAGACCTCCGCGATCCGGGCCATTAATTCTGGTGAAGACGTTTTCTGATTCTTTGCTGCCACCGGAATTTGCCTTTCTTGCTTGAGAACGCCGTTTGGAGGTTAGTCCTGAGTGCCTCGATTCTCGGACTGACCAGGGATGAGCCGATGATCGAAAGACGCAGTCCCGTATCAGGCAGCGTAGCAATCACAGTTCTGTCCTCGACAGTCGCTCAAGAAAAGGCCGTCCGCCAAACTGTATCCTCGTCGAAATTGAATATTTACAATATTAAACCGAACATATGTTCGAATGCCAGACAAGATTGCCGATGCAGCTTTGCGCGGACGTTGACAGAGAGCGTGGCTGCGCCTAGAAATCAAACAAACGTTAGAAATTGGAGCTAAAGAATGAAAGCAAAAGGTAAGGCCTATGTCACCGGCGTCGGGATGGTCCCGTTCCAGAAGCCGGGAAAATCCGAGAGCTACGATGTGATGGCAACCGCGGCGACCCGATCCGCTCTGGCCGACGCGGGTCTGGATTACGAAAAAGTCCAACAGGCCTATGTGGGCTATGTCTATGGCGACAGCACCTGTGGCCAGCGCGCCTTGTACCATGTCGGAATGACCGGCATCCCGGTTGTGAATGTGAACAACAACTGCTCGACCGGGTCGTCTGCCCTGTTCCTGGCCCGCCAGGCCGTGGAAAGCGGGGCGGTGGAATGTGCTCTGGCGCTTGGGTTCGAACAAATGCAACCCGGCGCAATCGGCGCGATGTTTCACGATCGGGTCAGCCCGTTTGCGGCTTTCGACGCGGAAACCGACGATCTGGTTGGCAGTTCGGAGATCCCGCTGGCACTGCGGTACTTCGGCGGTGCGGGCAAGGCGCATATGGACGAGTTCGGCACGCCTCTTGAGACCTTCGCCAAGATCCGCGCCAAGGCCAGCCGACATGCGGCGAAGAATCCGGTTGCCCTATTCCGCCAGGAAGTGACGGCGGAAGACGTCATGGCTGCGCAGGTGGTCTGGCCCGGCGTCATGACCAAGCTTATGGCCTGTCCGCCAACCTGTGGCGCAGCCGCCGCGATCATCTGTTCCAAGGAATTCGCCGACAAGCACGGACTGGACAGTTCGGTTCGGATCGCGGCGCAGGCCATGACAACGGACGGTCCGGAAACCTTCGAAGCCCATGATATGCGCGAGGTGGTCGGCTTTTCGATGGCCAAGCGCGCCGCCGATCAGGTCTACGAGGCTGCGGGCATCGGGCCCGAAGACGTGGATGTGGTCGAACTGCACGACTGTTTCGCCCACAACGAACTCATCACCTACGAGGCGCTTGGCCTTTGCGGCCGAGGCGAGGCTGCGAAGTTTGTTGATGATGGCGACAACACCTATGGCGGAAAATACGTGACCAACCCGTCGGGCGGTTTGTTGTCCAAAGGTCATCCTCTTGGGGCGACCGGCCTTGCGCAATGTACCGAGCTTGTCCAGCAGTTGCGCGGGCAGGCTGATGCGCGCCAGGTCGATGGCGCGCGCTTGGCACTTCAGCACAATCTGGGCCTCGGTGGGGCCTGTGTCACCACACTTTATGAAAAAGCCTGATAGCGCCTTTCGGAAGGAACTAATATGACTGGAAAACTCGACGGGCGTGTTGCCCTGATCTCGGGCTCGGGCCGAGGCATTGGCCGCGAGATCGCGCTCAAGCTGGCCTCGGAAGGGGCGCGCGTGGTGGTCAACGATCTGGATGCCGACCCGGCCAATGACACCGCTGAAGCTATCCGCGCCGCTGGCGGCGAAGCGGTGGTCTGCGCCGGCAGCGTGACCGAAGACGGTTTTGCCGAACGGTTCATCAAGACGGGCGTGGACAGCTTCGGCGGACTCGACATCATCGTGAACAACGCCGGCTACACCTGGGACAGCGTCGTTCAGAAGATGACCGACGAGCAGTGGCAGGCGATCATCGACGTTCACATGACCGCGCCCTTCAAGATCCTGCGCGCCGCCCAGCCGGTAATCAGCGCCAAGGCCAAGGAAGAGGCCGCCGCCGGGCAAGAGGTGTTCCGCAAGGTGGTGAACATCTCGTCCATCGCGGGGACCGGCGGCAATGCCGGCCAGATCAACTATTCCGCCGCCAAGGCCGGAATCCTGGGGGTCACCCGGACAATGGCCAAGGAATGGGGGCGCTACAAAGTCAATGTCAATGCCGTAGCCTTCGGACCGATCCGCACCCGCTTGACCGAGGGTAGCGCGGACGGGGACAGCACGATCAAGGTCGAGGAAAAAGAGATCAAGGTCGGCGTGAACCCTGATCTCTTGTCCCAGATGGAACGCATGATTCCACTTGGCCGGGTCGGCACTCCGGAAGAGGCCGCGGGCGCGGTCTATTTGTTCTGTGCGCCAGAATCGAACTTCATCTCGGGTCAGCACATTATTTGCGGCGGCGGATTCGTGATCTAGCACCAGCCACTACGCCGAGCGTTTGGGCCTTGGCTGAAAACTTTCCGTTCGGGCGACCATTTGACGGTTGCTCGGACGGCACTTTCCATAAGTACCAATCCAACACGTTCAGGAGTATTGACTTATTGCAGCAAAGTACCTAACATATGTTAGTTAGGCAGTTTGCTGGAAAAAGGACCCATGACGGACACCACAGCAATCAAGGTCGGCGAGACTTCTCGCAGAGCGGTCGGGCGGGATGGCGTCCTGGATATTGCGGCACGACTCTTCCGCGAACAGGGCTATGGGTCCGTTTCGCTCAGAAAAATCGCCGAGGCCGCCGGGATCAAGGCGGGCAGCATATATTATCATTTCGGCTCCAAGGACGAGATCGTTGCGGCCGTTCTCGATGCTGGTATCCAAGTCGTTCACGAGAGCATGAGAGAAGCCGTCACCGCCTTGCCGTCGGATACCGATGGCGAAACGATCCTACGCACCGCGATCAGAGCGCATCTGCGCGCGCTTCTCGACGTCAGCGATTATACCTCGGCCAATGTGCGTATTTTCGGGCAAGTGCCACAGCCCGTCCGGGATGCCAATCTGCCGACGAGGCGCGCCTATGAGGCCGAATGGGACCGCCTTTTGTCCCGGCTTCAGAATGACGGCGCGCTGAAACACGACGTCGATATCCGCCAGCTGCGCCTGATGTTGATCGGTACACTGAACGCCACGCTTGATTGGTTCGACCCGAACCGCGGCAGCGCCGATGCGCTGTCACGCACCTATGCCGATGTATTCCTCAACGGGATACTCGAAAGACAGGATACCTGATATATGGCACGTCTTGAAACAGCGGTACAGACCGCGTCGAAGACCTACACCCGCAACCACGCGGCGCAAAGCGAGCGCGTCGAGACCCTGCGCGCGCGCATTGCCGAGGCCACGGCAGGCGGGCGCCCCGACATGGTCGCGCGGCATCGCAAACGCGGGAAACTCCTAGTACGGGAACGGATCGACCTGCTGGTGGATCCGGGCACCGCGTTTCTTGAGCTGTCGTCGCTGGCTGCCTACGGGCAATACGGGGGCGAGGTGCCTGGATCCGGGATCGTCACTGGGATCGGGATCGTCCACGGATTGCCCTGCATAGTGATCGCCAACGATGCGACGGTAAAGGGGGGGTCTTTTTACCACGAGACAGTGCAGAAACACATCCGCGCCCAGGAAATCGCGGCGGAAAACCGGATGCCCTGTCTCTATCTGGTGGATTGTGGCGGGGCCTATCTGCCCGAACAAGACCGGGTCTTTCCTGATGCGCGCCACTTCGGCAACTCCTTCTATCGTCAGACCAACATGTCGGCCAGCGGCTTGCCGCAGATCTCGGCCGTGTTTGGCGGCTGCACCGCGGGCGGAGCCTATATCCCGGCGCTGTCGGACGAGGTCATCATGGTGCGGGGCAACGCGCGCATCCATCTGGGCGGGCCTTCGATCGTCAAGGTGGCGATCAACGAAGAGGTCGATGGTGAAACTCTAGGTGGGGCCGAGATGCATTCGCGCGTCTCCGGCGTGTCCGACCACCTGGCCGAGGACGAGCACCACGCGCTCGCACTGATGCGCGACATTGTGGCCGAGCTTGGTCAGTCGCGCCCGATTCAGCCAGACGAGGCACCCCAGCCGCCTGCGCATGATCCGTCCGAGCTGCTTGGCGTCATCAGCGCCGACCGCAAGGAGCCCTACGACATGCGCGAGGTTCTGCTGCGAATGATCGACGCCGGCGAATTCCGCGAGTTCAAGCCCGGATGGGGTGAAACATTGGTTTGCGGCACGGCACGGATCCACGGCTATCGCGTGGGTATTCTGGCCAACAACGGGGCACTTTTGTCCGAAAGCTCGCTCAAGGGCGCGCAATTCGTATCTATGTGCGATCAGCGGAACATCCCGCTTGTTTTCCTGCACAACATTTCCGGTTTCATGGTCGGCACCGACGCCGAACGCGGTGGTATCGCCAAAGACAGTGCCAAGCTGGTCTATGCCATGTCGGTGGCCAAGGTGCCCCGTTTATCGGTTCTACTGGGGGGCTCTTACGGGGCGGGCAACTACGGCATGTGCGGACGCGGATTTTCGCCGAATTTCCTTTTTGCCTGGCCGACGGCGGAACTGGCCACCATGTCTGCCGATATCGCCACAAACGTGATGTTGGAGCTGCGCCGCCAGAAGGGCGATGCCCCGGAAGAGATGGAGGCCGATCTGGCCAAAATCGAGGCGCAGGTGCGCGCCCAATATGGCGAACAGTCCGACCCCTATTACGCGACCTCGCGGCTCTGGGATGACGGGCTGATCGAGCCTGGGCAGACCCGTGATATTCTGGGCCTGTGCCTGGCCATTGTCTCTTCGGTGCCCGAGGCAGGGCGCCACACGCCAGTATTCAGAATGTGAGGCTTCAAGTTGACCAATACCTACAAAACAATCCTTGTCGAAACCGATGCGCGCGGCGTTGCCACGGTGACGCTTAACCGCCCCGAAAAACACAACGCGCTGAACGGCGATCTTATTGCCGAGCTCTATGATGCCGCCGAAAATCTCGCCGCGGATGAAGGCGTGCGTATCGTGGTCTTGACCGGCGCGGGAAAAAGCTTCTGTGCGGGCGGCGATTTCAACTGGTTCGCCTCGAACGTCGAGAAAACCCGCGCTGAGCGGGTCGAACAAAGCGCCACGCTGGCGCATCTGTTGCGCCGCCTTGATACCCTGCCCAAACCGCTGATCGGCCGGATCAACGGGCCAGCCTATGGCGGCGGGGTCGGCATGATTTCGGTCTGCGACTATACCATCGGTGCCGAAGGCGCGCGCTTTGGCTTGACCGAAGTGAAACTTGGGCTGCTGCCCGCGAATATATCGCCCTACGTCGTGGCGCGCATCGGCAAGGTGCATTCGCGCGAAACCATGCTGTCGGGCGCCCTGTTCGACACGACGCGCGCCGAACGGATCGGTCTGCTGACCGAAGTTGCCGCTCCGGACGACCTGAACGTCGCAGTGGACCGAGTGGTGCACGATCACCTTCAGGCCGCACCAGGGGCCGTTGCCGACACCAAGGCTCTCGTCGCCTATGTCGGCTCCCACGACCTTGAAACCAATATGATCTACACCGCCGACCGACTGGCCGATGCCTGGGAAACCGAAGAAGGTATCGAAGGTATCAACAGCTTCCTCAACAAGGGCATTCCGTCATGGCGAGTCAAATGAGTTTCACCCGAGTCCTGATCGCCAACCGCGGCGAGATCGCCCGCCGCATCCAGCGCGGGTGCCGTAAACTGGGTCTGGAAAGCGTGGCGGTGTTTTCGGACGCAGACCGCGACGCGCCCTTCGTGGCCGAGGCCGATCACGCCCTCTGCATCGGCGGGGCCGCGCCCTCGGAAAGCTATTTGAACGTCGAGGCCATTCTGGACGCCGCCCACGCGACCGGGGCGGGGGCGGTGCATCCGGGTTATGGCTTTCTGTCGGAAAACGCCGATTTCGCCGCTGCCGTAAAGGCGGCGGGGCTTGTATTCATCGGGCCGGAATCTGACGCGATTGCCATGATGGGGTCGAAAATCGAGGCCAAGGCAGCCGCCGAAGCCGCAGGCGTGCCCGTCTTGCCCGGCTATCGCGGCGAAGATCAGTCTGACGCGCGATTGCTCGAAGAAGCGAAAGCGCTCGGCACGCCGTTTCTGGTCAAGGCCAGCGCAGGCGGCGGCGGGCGCGGGATGCGGCTTGTCCGCGAGTTGAGCGACGCACCCGAAGCGATTGCATCTGCCCGGGCAGAAGCGCAGGGCGCCTTCGGCGATCCGGCGGTATTCCTCGAACGCTACGCGCCCCGTGCCCGCCACGTCGAAGTGCAGGTTCTGGGCGACACCCACGGCACCGTGCTGCATCTGGGCGACCGTGATTGCTCTCTCCAGCGCAACCACCAAAAGCTGATCGAAGAGGCCCCCGCCGCCGATTTGCCCGAGGCTGTGCGCGACGACATACGCGCGGCGGCGGTGCGGTTGGCGCAGGCGATCGGTTATCGGTCCGCCGGGACGGTGGAATACCTCTATGACCCCGAGCGCGGCGAATACTACTTTCTTGAGATGAACACCCGGTTGCAGGTGGAACACCCCGTGACCGAGGCAATCACCGGCATCGACCTGGTCGAATGGCAGTTGCGCATCGCGCGCGGCGAGCCGTTGGCGCTGACGCAAAGCGATGTGCAGTTTGACGGGCACGCCATTGAAATCCGCATCGCCGCCGAGAACCCAGCCGAGAATTTCCGCCCCGAGACGGGCCAGATCACTCTTTGGGATCCGCCCGCGAGTGTGCGGCTGGACACCGGGGTAGAGTCCGGTTCGGTCGTCGGCCACCATTATGATTCAATGATTGCCAAGCTGATCGTCCACGCGCCGGACCGGATCGGGGCGATCCGTCGGGCGGTCACCGCGATAGATGCCTTTGCCGTCGGCGGTGTCGGCCTGAACCTGGCCTATCAGCGCGCGCTGCTGGAACACCCGGATTTTCAGATGTTCCGGCACCATACCTCGGGCCTGCCCGAGATGTTCCCGGGTGGCTGGACGCACCCGTCCGCCGATCCCCAGGACTTGTCCCTTGCTGCAATCGCGCTGCATCTGCATCTCGCCCCGGCAAGTGCGTCGCCTTGGGAAAGCCTGGGATCATGGCGGCTCACGGCTCCTGCCGGACGGCTCGGTGCGGCCTCCTATTGGGACACAACCAACGAAGCGCCGATCCGCGTGACCGGGTCCGGGCCGGGGCCCGGGACGGTGCTTGCCGCCGTACAGCCGGACGGCCAGACAATAACGGCCGAAAATGTCGCCCTGACAGGGAACCGTCTGAGCGGACGCATCGACGGCGTTCCGTTTTCGCGCATCGTCCATGTCGTGCGCGCGCCGGGTCACTGGCGGGTGCACCTGCAAACCCCTGCCGGAATGACCGCGACAGACCTGCGTACGCTTGAAGATCAGCATCTGCATCGTGCCGCCACCGGCGGATCTGGCGGCGCTGACATGTTGTCGGCGCCCATGCCCGGCGCCGTTGCCGAGGTACGTGTCGCGCTCGGCGACCGCGTCGAAGCCGGTGACACGCTGGTGGTGCTGGAGGCCATGAAGCTCTTGCAAAGCCTGCCCGCGCCGGTCGCGGGCGTGGTGACAGAAATCTATTGTGCACCAGGCGATACGGTCGCCGGGCACGCCCCACTTATCAAACTCGACCCGGAGGAAAACACATGACCAGACAAGACACCATCACCGCGGCCACCGGCCCGTTCAACGAAGACCTCAACATGATCCGCGACCAGCTGCGCCGGTTCATTGAAACCGAAGTAACAGCCAAGGCGGAGCCCTGGGAAGAGGAGGGCATGGTGCCCCGCAACGTGCTGCGCCGAATGGGCGATCTGGGCGTGCTGGGCATGCGCTATGACGAACAATATGGCGGTGCGGGGCTGGACGTGATGTCCAGCGTGGTACTGGCCGAAGAGGTGGGGCGGTCTACCTTCGGCGGGTTCTCGGCCACGGTACTGGTCCATACCGATATGGCCTCGCCGCATCTGGAAAATGCCGGCACGCCGGAACAGAAGGCGCGCTGGATGCCATCGATCATATCGGGCGAAAAGATCACCGCCGTGGCCGTGACTGAACCGGGCGCAGGATCGGACGTGGCTGGCATGCGTACCCGCGCGGTGCAGGACGGGTCGGACTGGGTGCTGAACGGCACCAAGATGTTCATCACCAACGGCGTGCATGGCGACCTCTACTTTGTCGGTGCCAAGACCGATCCCGATGCAAAGGGTTCCCGCGGGATCACCATGTTCGCGATCGAAAAGGGTACGCCGGGCTTTTCGGTCGGTCGGGCGCTGAACAAGACCGGCTGGCTCTGCTCGGACACGGCCGAACTGATCTTTGAGGATGTCCGCATCCCGGCCGAGGATGTGCTGGGCGAGGTTAACAAAGGCTTTTATTCGGTGATGAAAAACTTCCAGAACGAACGCATCGTCCTGGGCGCAATGGCCTGTGCCGAAGCGCAATCCGCGCTGGACATGACAGTGGAATACGTCAAGCAGCGCAAGGCCTTTGGCGGTGTTCTATGGGACAAGCAGGTGGTGCGCCAGCGGCTGGCAGACTGCCAGACGAGGATCGCGGCGGGACGGCAGCTGGTCTATCATGCCGCAGGTCTGGACGCGGCGGGCCACGATTGCGTGCAA